>Ga0111538_10001682_pt1 | contig 31224 bp, 27 predicted proteins | sample SoiMethybrSBSTD1_FD_79669 | JGI IMG/M metagenome (GOLD analysis project Ga0111538, IMG submission 79669) | Bulk soil microbial communities from a Populus tree surrounding site in Tennessee, USA - Soil MetaG P. TD hybrid SBSTD1 (version 2)... | ecosystem: Environmental > Terrestrial > Soil >... | reverse complement strand
CGATGTCCGCCTTCTCGGCCAGCACCTTCTCGGTGATGTCGCGGCGGTTCTCCTCGATCAGCGGGTTGGCCTCGTGGTTGGGAAAGCGGCCGTCGATGTCGAAGCACAGCCTGGTCGTGCGGCAGGGCAGCCGGTCGAACAGCTTCGGCGCGACCAGCCCGCCCATCCCGCTGCCGGCGTCGAGGACGACGTTGAACGGCTTGACGACCGACGGATCGATGAACGACAGCACGTGATCGACGTAGGGCCCGAGGATGTCCTTCTGCGTCACCTTCCCGGCCGCGGTCGCCGGCGGCATCGTCCTGCCGGCAATCATCTGGCGGATCTCGGCGAGCCCTTCCTCGCCGCTCAGCGGAAAGGCCTCCTTTCGCACCATCTTCATGCCGTTGTACTGCTTGGGATTGTGCGACGCGGTGATCTGCACGCCGCCGTCGTGGCCGTCGCGGGCGACCGCGAAATACAGCATGTCGGTCGCGATCATCCCGTAGTCGACGACGTCGGCGCCCTGCGCGAGGGCACCCTCGATGAACGCGGTGGCGAGCGCCGGCGAGGAGAGGCGCATGTCGCGGCCGACCGCGATCCGCTTCGCCTTGAGGTAGGCGACGAAGGCGCCGCCGATCGCCCGCGCCGCCTCTTCGTCGATCTCGTCGGGATAGACGCCGCGAACGTCGTAGGCCTTGAAGATGTCCGGGTTCAGATGCATGTCAGCTGTCGGCTCTCCGCTGGCTTCACAGTCGGCTGTAATCGGTCACCACGGACTTGTCGCCGAGCACGACGCCGTCGTCGATCATCGCGCTGCGGCCGATGTGGCAGTGGCGGCCGAGGATCGAGCGCTGCACCACCGCCTCCTGGCTGATGCGCGTGTTCGCCCACAGGATTGACCCGTGCAGCGCCGCGTGCTCCTCGATGTGGCACTGCCGCCCGACGACGCTGTAGGGGCCGATGCGGGCGGCGGTCTTCACCACCGCGCCCTCGTCGATGAAGCAGGGCCCCTCGACCACTGCCCCTTCTTCGACGCGTGCGTCGGGCGCGGTCCAGATCGTCGCCGGCGCGGCGGCGAACGGCGCGCCCTTCGGGCCGCGATGGCCGACGTAGCGGCCGTCCATGATGTCGCGGTGCACCTGCATGTATTTTTCCGGCGTGCCGATGTCGATCCAGTAGCCGCGGTAGACATAGGCGACGAAGGTCTCGTGCCGCTCGATCAGCGACGGGAAGAAGCTGCGCTCGATCGACCACGGCGTGTCCTTCGGGATGCGGTCGAAGGTCTCCGGCTCGAGGATGTAGATGCCGGCGTTGATCGTGTCGCAGGTGATCTCGTCGGCGTTCGGCTTCTCGAGGAAGCGCTGGATGTTGCCCTGCGGATCGGTCTCGACCAGGCCGTAGGCGCTCGGGTTGTCGACCGGCGTCAAGACGATCGTCGCCTTCGCCTTGCGCTCGCGGTGCAGCGCGATCACCGACGCGAGATCGACCTGCGTCAGCACGTCGCCGTTGAAGACCTCCACCGACTCGCGCAGCGACTCGCCGGCGTAGCGCACCGCGCCGGCGGTGCCGAGCGGCGCCGGCTCGACCACGTAGCGGATCGCCAGGCCGGTGTCGCTGCCGTCGCCGAAGATCTCTTCAATTCGCCGCGGCTGATAGTTGAGACTGAGGATGACTTCGTCGATCTCCGGCACCTGCTTCAGCAGATCGAGCTGGTAGTGCAGGAAGGGCCGATCGAAGATCGGGACAATCGGCTTCGGGGTATGAATCGTCAACGGGCGCAGGCGCGTGCCCTTGCCCCCCGCGAGCAGTATCGCTTTCATCGCAACCGCCAATGTTATCATGTGACCACGGGCAGTTTGATGAACCTCCCGAACTCGCTCACCGTCACGCGCATCTTTCTCGTGCCGCTGCTCGTGGTGGTGCTGCTGACCAAGTTCGAAGGGCGGCAGATTCTCGGCGTGCCGAAGGAATTCGTCGGCGCCGCGATCTTCGCGCTCGCCTCGCTCACCGACTGGGCCGACGGCTATCTCGCCCGCCGGCGCAAGCAGATCACGCCGCTCGGACAGGTGATCGATCCGCTCGCCGACAAGCTGCTCACCTCGGCGGCGTTGATTTCACTGGTGCAGATGGATCTGGCGCAGTCGTGGATGGTCGCGGTGATCATCGGCCGCGAGTTCGCCGTCACCACGCTGCGCAGCCTCGCCTACGCGCGCGGCGTCGTCATGCCGGCGTCGCCGCTCGGCAAAATCAAGATGGTCGCGCAGGTGGTGGCGATCCTGGCGTTGATTCTCGCGCACGGGCAGATGCCGGGCACGTTCCTGATCGGCCAGGCGGCGCTGTGGGTCGTCGTCGCCACGGCGCTGGTCTCGGGCGCCGACTACTTCCGCCGCTTCAACGCCATCCTCAACTCGCGTGTCGCGCCGTTCCCGGCGCGCCGATCATCGGATCGCAAGGCGGGGTAGAACGCAAAGCCCGCAAAAGCCGGCCAAGAATTCTTCTCTTCTCGGCAGAGAACGCAAAACGCAAGCCCGAAAGGAGCGTTGCGGGCGTCGCGGGCTTTGGGTTCATTTACGCGGGGCGACGAGATCGCCGCCGCGGATCGCATCGCGCGCCCGCGTGATGCGCGTCAGCGACATCGTCGGGCCCACGGTGATGACCACAGCTTCGCCGACCGGCGCGAGCGGCATGCCGCTGACACCGAGCGATCGGAAGAGGGCCAGCCGCGTCCCCGGCGCGACGCCGTGCTGGCTGCCGCGATCGACCAGCGCGAACTCGCCGGCGGCCATCGAGTTCCGATCTTCGTTGCCGACGACGACCTGACCCATCGAGTTGAAGTCCGGTTCCCCCGGCGCTTCGTCGCGCTCGACCCCCGGCGGCACCACCGGCGCGACAAACGGCTCCAGGTAATCGTTCGCGGCCACCGGACCACAGACGTGCTCGAACGCGGCGACGGCGGTCGATTCATTGACCGCGACGATGCGTACCCAGCCGCCGGTGCGGGCGCCCTGGTGGCCGGCGCTGGCGCCATAGGTGCCGAAGCGGTTGGCGCGGCGCACGAAGTACACCTGGCCGAGCTGGACGCCGGCGTCGGTGCCGCCGTTGATCGTCAGCATGTCGCCGCTGCCGAACTCGGTGCGCGCCACGACGTCCTGCCCGCCGATGACGCGCAGCAGCTTGCCGGTCGGCGTGTCGAGCGTCGGCGGCGGCGCGCACGCCACCGCAACCTCGAACGGCGACATCGGCGGCGCCTGAGCGTGCGCCGATCCGGCCGCAGCGACGATGGTCGCTGCGGCCAGCATGACCCGAACAGATCGCATGCTAGCCTCCCGTCGGTTTGGCGAGCGCGTTGGTCTTCAACTCGGCGATGCGCTTCTGCGCGAGCTCGAGATACTCGCTCTGCTCGAACTCCTGGACCAGCTTCTCGAAGTAGGGAAGCGCCTCGGCTTCCTTCTTGGTACGGGCGAGCGACTCGGCGAGGTGATAGAAGACCGCGTCGCGACCGGTGTATTCCGGGTCGTCCTTGAGCAGCGCTTTCAGCCGCGTGATCGCGCCCGGATACCAGCGCTGCCGGAAATAGAAATAGCCGACCAGATAATCCGATTCGCTCAGGCGATCGCGCGCCTCGCGGTACTTCGCCCGGACCTCCGGCATCAGCTTGCTGTTGGGGTAGCGGGCGATGAAGGCCTCGAACTCCTTGATCGTCTCGCGCGTTTCCGTCTGGTCGCGCTGCGGCGCGCGCATCTGGCGGAAATGCGCCATCGCCAGCTTGTACTGCGCGTAATCGGCGCGCGGGTTCGTGGGATAGAAGGTCAGAAACTCGCGGAACTCGTTGATCGCCAGGACCAGCGCCTCGGCGGTGCCTTCACCCAGGTAGGTGTCGCCGATCCCGAGCTTCGCGTCGGGGCGAAACGGGCTTTGCGTGTAGGTTTCGGTCACCTGCTTGAAGAACTCGCGCGAGGTGATCCACTTCTTGTTGTTGAGCGCGTCGGTGCCCTTGTCGAACAGGAACTTGTCCGGCTCGTTGGTGCCCGCCGGCACGGCGCCCCGAGTGCGGGTGGCGCAGGCGGCGGCCGCGAGGATCAACGCGACGGCGAGACAGCAGGAGAGAGTCGAGCGGAGAAGCGCTGCAGATCGTTCTGTAATCACAGTATTCCAGTCAGCCAGCGGTACTCGGCCGCAAGCCCCTCTTCCAGGCCCACGGTGGGCTGATAGCCCAGGTCGGCGCGCGCGAGCGAGGTGTCGGCGTAGGTATGCCGCATGTCGCCCTTCTGCACCGGATCGACGTGGATCAGCGGTTTTTGGCCGGCGATGCGCCCGATCATCTCGAGCACCTGGTTGACCGACACCCGCGATCCGCCTCCAATATTGTACACGCGGCCCGGAACCCCCCGTTTTGCCGCCGCGACGTTGGCCGCCACCGCGTCGGAGACAAAGGTGAAATCGCGCGTCTGATCGCCGTCGCCGAAGACCGAGATCGGCTCGCGGCGGATCGTCGCGCGCAGGAACTTGTGGAAGCCCATGTCCGGCCTCTGCCGTGGGCCGTAGACAGTGAAATAGCGCAAGGAAACCGTAGGAACGCCGTAATTCGAGAAGTAGAGATAGCAGAGCTGTTCGGCCGCGAGCTTCGAGACGCCGTAGGGCGACACCGGCTGAGGCAGCGCATCCTCGCGCATCGGCATCGCGACCAGGTCGCCATACACCGACGAGCTCGATGAGTAGACGAATTTCTCGAGAGTGGACATGCCGCACGAGGCTTCGAGCAGCGCCTGCGTCGCCTCGATGTTGTTGACGGTATAGACGGCGAAGTCGCGCCCCCAGCTCTTGCGGACGCCGGCCTGGGCCGCGAGGTGAAAGACGTGCGTGCGGTCTGCCAGCTGGGCTCGCAGATCGACGTCCTGCAGGCGCGCTTCGATGAAGCGGAAGCGCGGGTGCGCGAGGGCGCCGGCCAGGTTCCGCTCCTTGTATTCGCGCGGGTAGTAATCGGTGAAGCAGTCGATGCCGACGACGTCTTCGCCGTCGCCGAGCAGCCGGTCGGCGAGGGTCGAGCCGATGAACCCGGCCACGCCCGTGACAAGTGCTTTCATGTAAACAACGTCCTGACGCGGTCGGGCAGCCGGCAGGGCCGGCCGCCGCGGTCGAGCGTGGCGTGCACGGTCGTGCCGGTCGCCAGCGTGGCGGCGTCCGCGAGGCGCACCACTTCGTAAGAGAACTGCACGCGGACCGGCGAGAGCAGCGCTCCCGTCGTCCGCACTTCGAGATCGTCGTCGTAGCGCGCCGGCTCGCGGTAGGCGCAGTGCGCCTCGATCACCGGCAGGGCAAACCCCTCGACCTCCATCTCGCGGTAGCTCCACCCCGACTCGCGCAGAAGATCGGTGCGGCCGACCTCGAACCAGACGAAATAGTGGCCGTAGTACACGATCCCCATCTTGTCGGTTTCGGCATACCGCACGCGGAGGCGCGACGAGGAGCGCAGCGGCTGTGCCTCGGTCATCGGGGGACGGCGATCGGCGGCACGGCGGCGAGCGCGGCCGCCTTCAGGTCGCGGACCGCGCGTTCGGGGTCGGGCGTGTTGAAGATGGCCGAGCCGGCGACGATCATCCTGGCGCCGGCCGCCACCACGCGCGCGACGGTGTGGAGGTCGATCCCGCCGTCGATCTCGACCGGCGCGTCGTTGCCGGCCGCATCGAGCAGGGCCCGCACCGCGCGCACCTTGGACTCGCTGCGGGGAATGAAGGTCTGGCCGCCGAAGCCCGGGTTGACCGACATCACCAGGACGTAGTCGACGTCGGCGGCGATGTCGCTGAGCGCGGCGGCCGGCGTCGCCGGGTTGATCACCACGCCCGCCTTGACGCCGCGCGCCTTGATCGCGTGCACCGTGCGATGCATGTGCGGCAGCACCTCGGCGTGCACCGAGATCATCGCCGCGCCGGCGTCGGCGAACGCCTCGAGGTAGCGGTCCGGATCCTCGATCATCAGGTGGACGTCGAGCGGCACGCGCGCAATCCGCTTCAGCGACTGCACGACCGGGACGCCGATGGTGATGTTGGGCACGAAGTGGCCATCCATCACGTCGACGTGAATCAGGTCGGCGCCGCCGCGCTGCACCGCCGCCACCGCGTCGCCGAGCGCCGCGAAATCGGCTGAGAGGATCGACGGGGCGATGAGGACGCTCACCGGCTGACCTCGAGCGAGATCGGCTCGCCCGGCGCAATCTGGAAGCCGGCCTGCGGGCTCTGCCTGATGACGATCCCGGCGGCAACGCCGGGATAGGGCGTCGATCCGACCACCGCGACGCGGAACCCCCGGTCGCGCAGGATGCCGGCGGCGCGATCGCCGTTGACGCCGATGAGATCCGGCATCACGTAGCTGGCGCCGCGCTCGCCGCGGTTGACCAGCAGCGCCACGCTGGCGCTCGCCGTTTTCGGCGGCGGCGTCTGCGCGACCACCACGTCGGGCATGGAGGTCTGGGAGCGAATCTCGGCGACGTCATTGAGGGTGAGGCCGTCCTGCGCCAAGCGCATCTGCGCCGTCCGCTCGGTCTCGCCGACCAGGCCGGGAACCGTGGAGGCGCGCTGGCCGGCGCTGAGCCAGATGCGCAGCGTCCGCTGCCGGCGCGCGATCGAGCCGGGCGCGGGATCCTGCGCGAGCACGCGGCCGGCGCCGATTTTCGCGTCCAGCCGCCGCGTGTCGTCGACTTTCAGCGTCAACCCGAGGTTGGCCGCCATCCCGCTCACTTCGTTGGCGGTGCGGTTGGTGAAGTCGGGCACCTGGACCTCGCGGGCGCGGAGCGCGACGCGCATCGCCGCGGCGGCGAACACGACGTAGGTCGCGACCAGCGCGCTGCCAAGCAGCAGGAGTTTCCCAGCGCTCCACACCCGGGTTTTGAGGGCCACCAAGCAGCGAAGATCGTACCACAGAGGTCATTGGCGCTCGAAGACGGCGGCAAAAAACGCTTCGAGTCCATGGCGGTGCGGCTCGGTGCGCAGGTGGCCGCGGGCGTCGACCAGCGTCTCGGCGAGCGCCGGATGCGTGTGGTGCGCCGGGACCGGTACGAAGCGCGGCGTCGACGCGAGAAACGCGTCCGCGACCCCTTCGTTTTCCTCCGGCTCGCTCGAGCAGGTGGCGTAGATCAGCCGTCCGCCCGGCGCCACCCGCTCCGCCGCATGCTGCAGCATCGTCAACTCGGCGGCCGCCAGCGTGTCGAGGTCGGCCTCGCGCCGCCGCCAGCGGATGTCCGGATCGCGGCGCAGCGTGCCGAGGCCGGAGCATGGGGCGTCGACGAGGACGCAGGCGAACGCCGCCCGAAAGGGCAGCGGCTTCAAGAGATCCGCCTGCACGATGCGGACGTTCGACGCCCGCGCGGCCGCGACCGTGCGCCGCAGCAGGTCGATCCGCCGCTCGCGCACATCGCAGGCCACCAGCAGGCCCTGCCCACCCATCGCCGCCGCAAGCGCGGTGGTCTTGCCGCCGGGCGAGGCGCAGGCGTCGAGCGCGCTGCCCGACACGTGCTCGCCGGCAAGCATCGCCACGAGCTGGGACGCCTCGTCCTGCGCCACGAACCAGCCTTCCTCCAAACCCTTGCCGCGAAGCGGATACCCCTCGTCGACAATCAGCCCGTCGATAGCGAATGTGGCGGGGTGTGTCTTCACGTCCTCCAGCGCCAGGCGCGCGATCAGCTGCTGCGGCGTGAGCTGCAGGCGATTGGTGCGCAGCGTGACCGCTCCGGGCGCGTTGTTGAACTTCAGCCAGGCCTCGGCGCCTTCGAACCCGAACCGATCGAGCCATCGCGCCGCCAGCCATCGCGGATGCGACAGCGTGATGCTGAAATAGTCGAGCACGGACGAACGATCGGCGGCATCGCCTGGCCGGGGCGGCAGCGGCAGCGAATCGCGCCTCCGCGAGATGGTACGCAGAACCGCGTTGACGAACCCGCTCGCGCTCCGCTTGCCGGCCCGCCCCGCCAGGTTCACCGCATCGTCGACGACCGCCGACGCGGGAACCCGCGTCAGGTGCAGCAGTTGATACGCGCTGAGGCGCAGGATCTCGACGATCTCCGGATCGAGCCGCGAGATGGCGCGCTTCGAGAATTCGACGATCAAATGGTCGAGCGCCGCGCGCCAGCGCTGCACCCCGCTGGCAATCTCGGCGGCCAGCGCGCGGTCGCGGTCGTCGCGCAGGTTGCTGCGCGTGAACGCGATTGCCGTCGGTAGATCGGCGCTGCCGGACGAGACTGCGTTGAGGATGTCGTATGCCGCGATGCGGGCCGGGGAAATCACGGGGCGCCAGGGGCTGGGGACCGGGGGCTGGGGGCTGGCTGCACGAAGCGATCGCCCGGCGCAAGATGGTGGCCGGCGAGGAAGTCGCGGGCGCTCATCGGACGCTTGCCTTCGGCCTGGATCTGGGTCAGCAGGAGCTGTCCGCGCCCGGTCGCGACGATCAGATGATCGCCGTGGGCTTCGACGATGGTCCCGGGACTGCCCATGTTCGGCATGGCCGGCTGCTCGACGACTGCCGACCGGCGGATGATCAGACGCGCGCCGTTGTGGAAGGTAAAGGCGTGCGGCCACGGGTGAAGGCCGCGCACGAGGTTGTGCACATCCATCGCCGGCCGGCTCCAGTCGATGATGCCATCGTCTTTCGCCAAGCGATGCGCGTAGGTGGCGTCGGCGTCGTTTTGCGGCGTCTCGACGGCAGTGCCCGCGGCCAGCGCATCGGTGGTCGAAACGAGAAGCGCCGCGCCGAGCGTGCCGAGATCGTGTTCCACCTGGTCGCTCGTGTCATCAGGTCCAATCGGACGCTCGACGGTTGCGAGCATCGGTCCGGCATCCAGCGCTTTCACGACGCGCATGATCGTCACGCCGGTCCTGGTTTCGCCGGCGATGATCGCGCGATGCACCGGCGCGGCGCCGCGATAACGCGGCAGAAGCGAGGCGTGAACGTTGATCATGCCGCGCCGGGGCGTGGCCAGCACGGCGTCGGTGAGAATCTTTCCGTACGCGGCGACGATGCCGAGATCTGCTCCGAGCGCGGCCAGGCTCTCGAGAAACCCGGGCTCCTTCAACCGCTCCGGCTGGAGCACCGGCAACCCGGCCGACACCGCCAGCGCCTTGACCGGCGACGCCGATGTCTTCTGGCCGCGGCCGCGCGGCCGGTCGGGCTGCGTGACGACGCCGACGACGCGGTGGCGCGACCGCAGCAGCGCGTCGAGGGTCGGGACCGCGAACTCGGGGGTGCCGAAGAAGACGACGCGGAGCGCGCCGCCGGCTACCATTTGCCGGCGCGCGTGAGCTTGCGGATTTTACGGACGATGAGATCCCGCTTGATCCCGCGCAGGCGATCGACGAACAGCGTCCCGTCGAGGTGATCCATCTCGTGCTGAAAGGCGCGGGCGAGCAGGCCCGTGCCCTCGTGCTGAAACGGCTGGCCGTTCCGATCCAGCGCCTTGATCACCGCACGCATCGGCCGGACGACGGTGGCGTTGAAACCGGGGACGCTGAGGCACCCTTCTTCCTCGAGCTGCATGCCGTCGCGCTCGACGAACTCGGGGTTGATCATCACCAGCAGGCCGCCGGCGTCGCGGCCGACCGAGATGTCGACGACGAAAATTCGCAGCGGCACGCCCACCTGCGGCGCCGCCAGCCCCACCCCCGGCGCCGCGTACATCGTTTCGATCATGTCGTCGACGAGCCGATCGATCTCGGGAGTGATGCCATCGACCTCGCGGGCTTTGTCGTGGAGCGTGGAGTCGCCGTACTTGAGAATGGGTCGGATCATCGATTGGATAGAGGCTGCGCGGGACGACGAACAACGCAGAACCCGCAGAGTCCGCGGAGTCTCTTTTTGAGCTGATTCATTCGGGGAAACCGTTCACCCTCCGCATGATGCCATCTTCGACGAGCCATTTCACATTGAAATTGATCAGCAGGCCGACCTTGCAGCCCGACAGACGGAGGTAGGACACGAGCGGCGCGCCGTGGACCGGATGGAACCTGTCGATCGACTTCACTTCGACGATGACCGCGTCCTCGACGAGCAGGTCGATACGGTAGCCACCATCCAACGTCTGGCCTCGATAGGTTACCGCCAACGGCTTCTGCCGCACTACGTGCAAGCCGCTTGCGAGCAGCTCGAACAATAAGAACGCCTCGTACACCGATTCAAGAAGCCCAGGCCCGAGCTCGCGATGGACGGCGATCGCCGCCTTGATAATCGCTTCCGTGATCGTATTGAGGCGTTCTCTTTCAGACATGCTTGCGCACGAGTGCAAATCTCGTCGCAGGCGTTGGCCCCGAGGAATTACGAGGAGTCGCTAAGGATCACGCCTTCGGCGCAGCAGATTGTGCAAACTCGGATTTTGGCGGGCGAGCAGATTCTGCAACGAGTCTTCTACGAGAAAAGATTCTGCGGTCTCTGCGGTCCCTGCGTTGATCGTCGTAGGTCTGTGGCTGTCGCTACGATCGAGTGAACCGCTCCGCGGTGCGTTTCTGGAACGCCTTCCAGTTGGCGGTCAGCTCCTCGATTGAATCGCCGCCGAATTTCTCCATCAGCGCGTCGGCGAGGACGATCGCCACCATCGCTTCGCCGACCACCGCGGCGGCGGGGACGGCGCAGACGTCGCTCCGCTCGATCGCGGCGGGGCTCTCGGTCATCGTCGCCAGGTCGACCGAGCGCAGCGGCTTCATCAGGGTCGAGATCGGCTTCATGAAACCGGTGATCCGCAGGTCCTCGCCGTTGGTGACGCCGCCTTCGAGTCCGCCGGCGTTGTTGGTGGGGCGGCTGACGCCGGGGAACGGCCCGGCCGGCCGCTCCCTGCCGCTCGGGACGATTTCGTCGTGGACCCGCGAGCCGGGAACGTCTGCGACGCCCGGCCCGAGGCCGATGCCGACCGCCTTGATCGCCGGAATCGACATCAGCGCCTGGGCCAGGCGGCCATCGAGCTTGCGATCCCAATGGACGTGGCTGCCCAGGCCGGGCGGCACGTCGTGGGCGATCACCTCGAACGCGCCGCCCATCGTGTCGCCCGCCTCGCGGGCGCGGTCGATCTCCTCGATCATCCGCTGTTCGACGGCGGTGTCGGCGCAGTGCAGCGGCGTGTCGGCGCCAATCGCGCGCACCCGCTCGTAGGGGATGGCCTGGGGATTCGCGACCGCCGCCGCGCCGATCCGGACGACGTGGCTGACGATGTCGACGCCGACAGCGCGCAGCAGTTGCCGCGCAATCGCGCCGACCGCCACGCGCGCCGCCGTCTCGCGCGCGCTGGCGCGCTCGAGCACGTTGCGCATGTCCTCGTGGCCGTACTTGACGAAGCCGGCCAGGTCGGCGTGGCCGGGGCGCGGACGCGTGACCGGCGGCCGATCCGCGCCGGTCGCGTTGGCCGGCATCGCCGCCTCCACGTGCATCGTTCGCTGCCAGTTCTCCCAATCCTTGTTCGGGATCAGCATCGCGATCGGTCCGCCGGTGGTGAGGCCGTGGCGCAGCCCGCTGATCGCCTCCGCGCGATCGGATTCGATCGCCATTCGCCGGCCGCGGCCGTATCCGGTCTGACGCCGGCGCAGATCGGCGGTGAGCGCGTCGAAGTCGATCGCCAGCCCCGCGGGGATGCCTTCGATGATCGTCGCCAGCGCCTTGCCATGCGACTCGCCGGCGGTCAGAAATCGCAGCATGCGGTTTTCATTCTATCTGAAAAAAATGCCGCGTCCTGGCAGCGCGCGCGCGACTGCTCGCGCGATCGCGCGCGATTCGCGCGGGCCGTCTTCTTGCACCGCCGTCTCGCTCCATCACAACAACACGAGCGACAGGAGGAGAGCGATGCAACTCGTGGCCGATCGGTTTGTCGCGCTCGATGGCGAACGGGCCTTCGACCTCGCTACGGGCGCGCGGGTAGTGCTTGTCGTCGGCAGCGCCGGCGGCGTGTCGGAGCAGCTGCGGTGGGTCGATCGCTGCAACGGGTTTCGCAGCGTGCATCATCGCTTGATCGCGCGGCTGGTCGACTTCGGGCTGGTTGGCGAGACGTCGCGTTTCGAAGCGTGGGCCTGCGGCGCGTCGTGGGGCGGCGCGCTGCCGCTCTCGCTGCTCGTACGCGACGGCGTGAAGGCGTACTTCGCGGCCGCGGGTTTGTCGGCGGGCGCGCTTGCGCCGGGCGCGGTGCGCACCGCGTCGGACGGCAGTGCGGTCGTGCTACCCGACGCGGGCACCGGCTACCCAGTCGAATCCGATGCCCGCGCCGATCCGATGCCGCTGACGGCGCGCGCCGTGAGCGTGATCGAACGCCCCGGTCTGTGCGCGCTGGCAGAGATGTTCGAGGGGATTGCGTCGCGCCCGCACGTGGCGTCGCTGTGGGGACCGCGCGGGTCGGGGAAGGATACGGCCGTTGGCGAGATTGCCCGTGTCGCCCGTGTGCGCGGGTTCATCCCGATTGACGCGCGCCTGGTGACCTCGCGGTGCGCCGCCCTCTGGCAGGGACGCAGCTTGTTCGTGATTGGTGCACAAGCCGACGAACGATGCTGGTCCGCCTTCCTCGACGCGTCAATCGGCAATGCGCAGCCGCATGCGCTGCTCGTTGTCGCCGAAGAGGAGTGCCGTACGGCTGATGGCGTGCGCCTCGGTCGCGTCCCCGCCGCCTCGCTGGTCGCCGCCATCCGGCCGAACGCCCTGACGCCCGCGCTCACCGCGGCTGCATCGAGGCTCGCGGAGCGGGCCGAAGGGATGCCGGGGCAATTCGCCGATCTTCTGTGGCGGCGGCACGCGGAGTCAGCCGAGGGCCTTCATCCGGCGGCTCGAGGCCGGCGCGCCGCCGAAGGCTCGCCGCAGTACGGCGGCGACGCCGGCGACGACCTCATGATCCCGAAATTACCAGTCGCCGTCTGCAGCTGGCCGGCGCCGGGGGAGCTGGCCACGCTGCGGCGGCGGCGCGACGCGGCCGTTGCCGATCTCGCGCGCGGGCGGCACGCGCCGGGGCTGCGGCAGCTGCGTCAGGCGATTGGCGGCCTCGCCAGGCGCGGCGATTGGGCCGGCGCCGCGGAAGGCACACTGGCGCTGGCGGGCCCGCTGGTGCGGCGCGGCCGCGTGCGCGACGCGCTTGCCGCGATCGACGATGCGCGCCAATACGCGCGGCGCGCCGGCGACGACGCGACGCTCGCCGACCTCGCGGTCCTCAGCGGCGAAGCCTGGATCGATCTGGCGCGGCCGGATGAAGCCGAGAGCGTCGTCGGCTCCGCAATCGCCACGGCCCGCGCCGGCAGCGATGGGGCCCGCGCCGCGTCGGCCACCCTCACGCTGGCCCGGTGTCTTTTCTGGCGTGGCTCGTTCGCCGACGCCGGCGCGCTGCTGGAGGGAATCGGCGGGCATCTGCGCGGCGCCGAGCGCCTGCGGCATCGGCTCCTCGCCGCGCGAGTGGCGGTTGGCGCCCGCGACGTCAGCCGCGCGATGTCTCTGGTGCAGGAGGCCCGGGAGATGGCCGCCGGCGAAGGTGGCGCCGCCACGGAGGCCGCGCTGCACTCGGTGTCCGCGTTCGTTCACCTCTCGGTCGGCGATTTCGACGCGGTCGAGCGCGAAGCGATGGCGGCGCTGGCGGCCGCCCGCGCCGGCCGCGATCCGCTGCGCGCCATTCGAGCGCGCTTGATTCGGGTTGAAGGCGATCGCCGGCGCGGCCGGACGGCGGCAACGCTCGCTGCGCTGCAGCGGCTGCGACGGGCGATGAAGGCGATGCCGCCAATCGTGCGGACGCGGTGGGACCTCGCGTCGGCGCTGGCGGCGCAGGAGGGCGATCCGCAGGCGATCGTCGCCCGCTTCGTGTCGGCGACCGGTCTCGGCGCGTTGCCGCTGTATGCCGCCGCCGGCGGAGGCGCCGGCTCGACGCACGGCGCCGATCCGTTCGTCGACGAGCTCGTCGCGATCCTGCACGTATGCCAGGCCGCCGAGGACGAGGCCGAAGTGCTGCGGCGCGTGTGCGCGCGCGTCCGCCAGCACCTTCGAGCAGCCGCGGTCTCATTTGCCGCGGTGCGAGATGGCCGCACCGAGATGATTCGCGGCGACGGCGCCCGCATCGAACCGGGCATCGCGGACCGAGCGGCCGCGGCCGGCGTCACCATTGCCCCGCATCGGCTCGACGATCGCATCGAGGCGGCGGCGCCGGTGCAGTACGGCGGGGCGACCATCGGCGTGCTCTGCGCCCGGTGGACGCTCGGCTCGACCGACGACCGATCGCGTGCCTCCTCGGTCTTGACGATGAGCGCGGCGGCAGCGGCGCCGCTTCTGGCCGCCTCGATCGCCCGCCGCGAGGAAGCGCCGCCCCGGCGTGACGGCGAGTTGCTCGGCGTCACCGCCGCGATGGTCGACCTGCGCAAGGCCGTGGATCGGGCGGGGGCCGCGCCGTACGCCGTGCTCGTCGACGGCGAAAGCGGCAGCGGCAAGGAGCTGGTGGCGCGGGCGATTCACCGCGCCAGCCTTCGCCGGAGCCGCGCGTTCTGCACGCTCAACTGCGCCGCGCTGCCCGATGATCTGGTGGAGGCCGAGCTGTTCGGCCACGCCCGCGGCGCGTTCACCGGCGCCATCGCCGAACGCACGGGCGTCTTCGAGGAGGCGCACGGCGGCACGCTGTTCCTCGACGAGATCGGCGAGCTCGCGCTGCGGGCGCAGGCCAAGGTGCTGCGCGTCATCCAGGAGGGCGAGCTGCGCCGGGTCGGCGAGAACGTGTCGCGCCGCGTCGACGTCCGGATCGTCGCCGCGACCAACCGCGATCTGCGGCGCGAGGTCGAGGCCGGCCGCTTCCGCCTCGATCTCCTGTACCGCCTCGACGTCGTCCACATCACCCTGCCGCCGCTCCGCGATCGCCGCGAGGACATCGTCGTCCTGGCCGAGCACTTCTGGCGCGAGGCCGCCGCGCGTGTCGGCAGCCGCGCGACGCTGGGCGCGGCCACCATCGCGGCGCTGGCGCGCTATGATTGGCCCGGGAACGTCCGGGAGCTGCAGAACGTTCTCGCTGCGCTGGCGGTACGCAGCCCGCGGCGTGGCGTCATCCCGCCCTCGGCGCTGCCGGCGCCGTTCGGCGCGCCCGCCGGCGCCGATCCGTCGAAGCTCGACGATGCGCGGCGGACGTTCGAAGAGCGGTTCGTGCGGGCGGCGCTCGTTCGTACCGGCGGCCACCGCGGCCGCGCCGCCGCGGAGCTGGGCGTCACGCGCCAGGGACTGACCAAGCTGATGACGCGTCTCGGGATCTCACAGTGACCCGCTTCCTCGTCCGACGCCTGCTGCTGACCGTTCCCGTTCTCCTCGGCGTCGCGACGCTGGTGTTCTCGCTCATCCATCTGGTGCCCGGCGATCCGGTGCAGTCGATGCTGGGTGAAAGCGCGTCGCCGGAGGACGTCGCCGAGATGCGCGGCCGCCTCGGCCTCGATCGCCCGCTGTACGCGCAATACGTCTCGTTTCTCAAAGGGGTCGGCACCGGCAACCTCGGTACCTCGCTCCGAACGAACCAGCCGGTCACCGCGGCGATCGCCGAGCGGATGCCGGCCACCTTCGAGCTCGCGCTGGCGGCCATGCTCGTCGCCACCGCGATCGCGATCCCCCTGGGCATCGTCGCGGCGGTCGGGGCCGGCACGCACGTGGATCACGCGGCGACGACGCTGGCGCTGCTCGGGATTTCGGTGCCGAACTTCTGGCTCGGGCCGCTTCTGGCGATCGTCTTTTCAGTGACGCTCGGATGGCTGCCGGTGTCGGGGCGGGGAACTGCGGCGCATCTGATCCTGCCGGCGATCACGCTGGGGGCGCCGTTGTCCGCGGTGCTCGCGCGGATGACCCGCGCCAGCGTGATCGAGGAACTGCGCGAGCTCTACGTGCTGGCGGCGCGGGCGCGCGGCGTGTCGCGGGTACGCGCCGTGCTGAAGCACGCGTTTCGCAACAGCCTCATTCCCATCGTGACGGTCCTCGGCCTGCAGTTCGGTGCGGTGCTGACCGGCGCGGTGATCACCGAGACGATTTTCGCGTGGCCGGGCGTCGGCCGCCTCCTGATTCAGTCGATCAGCTTCCGCGACTATCCGCTCGTCCAGGGATGCATTCTGCTGATCGCGGTCACGTATGTGGCGATGAACCTCCTCACCGACCTCGTTTACGGTCTGCTCGATCCGCGCATCAGGTTCGAGTGACGTGCTGAGGACCGGCGCCGCCATCGTCGTGCTCGCCGCGCTGGCGGCGATCGTCGGCCCGTTGGTGACGCCATTCGATCCGTCGGCGCAGGATCTGGCGCTGCGGCTGGCGGGGCCGAGCGCGACGCATCCGTTCGGCCTCGACGAGCTGGGGCGCGACATCCTGGCGCGCGTGCTGGCGGGCGCGCGCATCTCGTTTCTCGTCGGGCTGACCGTGGTCTCGGTGTCGGCGTCGCTCGGCACGCTGCTGGGCGCGGTGGCCGGCTACTTCGGCGGGGTGGCAGACGATGTGATCAGCCGGGTGATCGATGTGCTGCTGGCATTCCCCGGGCTGCTGCTCGCGATTGCGCTGGTGGCGGTGCTCGGCCCGAGCCTCGGCAACGTGCTGTTCGCGCTGACGATCATCGGCTGGGTCGGGTACGCGCGGCTGGTCCGCGGGCAGGTGCTGCGGGCGCGCGAGTTCGAATACGTGCAGGCGGCGCGTGCCGCCGGCGCGCGCATTCCGCGGATCCTGTGGCGCCACGTCGTCCCGACGGCGATTCCGGCCGTGGTGGTGCAGGCGACGCTGGGCATGGCGGGCGCGATCATCGGCGAGGCGGCGCTGAGCTTCCTCGGCCTCGGAGTCCAGCCGCCGACGCCGAGCTGGGGGACGATGCTGAACGGCGGCCGGGCACACCTGCTCGATGCGCCGCACTTGACGATCTTCCCCGGCCTCGCGATCGCGCTGCTGGTGCTCGGGTTCAATTTCCTCGGCGACGGCCTGCGTGACGCGACCGACCCGAAGCATACATAGCTGGAGGCGGACCCGCGGGACGGAGACCACGAAGGCGCGAAGACACGAAACCCACGAAGAAAATTCAACCGCGGAGGCTCAGAGACTCAGAGTCTGATCGCATGTCGCGCAGCGTCTGCCTATGGGTGGCCGCCGGCAGCGTGACAGCGTTCTGCGCTTTCAGCGAGCTCTGCGTTGAACGTCGTCTCTCACGCGGCGGGCGAGGGCGCGCAGCGGCGCGTGGCGCGGATCTTTTTCCAGGCCGCGGGCAATCGTCGCGCTTGCCGCATCGAGGCTGCCGGCGCGCAGCTGCGCATCGGCGAGCGCCGCTACCAGGTGCAGGTCGTTGGGGCTCGAGGCGCAGGCGCGTTCGTACCACATCACCGCCGCCTGCGCATCGTCGAGGCGCAGCGACAGCGACGCGATGCGCGCGGCGCGCGACACGAAGTCGGCGTCGCTCGCGGTCAGGCCTCCGTAGCGGATGAGCGAGGTCCGGGCAGCCTCGAAATGTCCCTGCCGTTCGGCCGCGGCTGCGTGGAGCAGAAAAGCCGGCTGATCGATCGGGTAGCGGGTCGTCGCCTGCTCGAACGCGCGCTCGGCGCCCTCGAGATCGCCCGCTTCGAGCAGCGCGCGGCCGTAAAGCGTGAGCGCCTGGCTGGTAGCGTCGCGGCTGGAGGCCGCGCGCTGCAGCGCGTCGCGCGCCTTGCCGAGGAATGCCGGATCGTCGCGCGGCCGTTCGAGCCACACCTGGCCCAGCGCGCGGTAGATCTCCGGGTCGCTCGGGTTGCGCTCGAGGGCGTTGCCGAGCGTGAGCACGGCCGAATCCCAATGGCCGCTTCGGGCGTGGGCCAGGGCGACGGCGAGCTGGCGGGCGACGTGATCGCGGTCGAGCGCCGCCAGCACCTGCAGCTGCTCGAGCTGATCGCCGCGGCGATCGGCGGTCGCGTACAAGTCGGCGAGCTCCTCGCGCGCGGGAATCAGCCCCGGCTCGAGCGCGACGGCGCGCTCGATCGCGCGCAGCGCCTCGGCGTTTCGCCCCTTGTCGCGCAGGCACATCCCCAGCAGGTAGTGCGCATCGGCCATCCGCTCGTCGAGGCGCACCGCTTCGGCAAGAGCTGCCATCGCCGGCTCGATGGCGCGGCTGGCGTAGTGCGCGAGCGCCAGCTTGTAGGCGACGCGCGCCGATCGGTCGTCGAGCCGCGCGCAGCGCTCGTAGGCGTCGGCGGCGCGTTCGTAGCGCTGCTGCTGGTAGAGGACGTCGCCGAGCGCCTCGAGCGGGCGGGTGGCGGTCGCGTCGAGCGCGGCCGCCTGCCGCAGGTCGCGCGCGGCCGCCTCCAGGTCGCCGCGGTCGCCGCGCCGCTGGTAGGTCTGGCCGCGGCGCAGATAGGCCAGCATCGAATCGGGGCGCAGGGCAATCGCGCCGCTATAGGCTTCGATGGCGTTGAAGGTCTGGTCGTCGTGCAGGGCCGTGTCGCCGCGTAACAGCAGGGCGCTGTACTCCCGCTGGCGGGCGGCGGCCTGGTAGGCGAGGGCGGCGCCGACGGCGGCAGCCGCCAGAAGTGTCATCGCCGCAATCGACCGTCTCACAGGCACTTATCCTATCAGCCCGAACGGAACTTTAAAGACCGTCCGGGGTCTAACTTGGTATAGTGGAACTCTCCGTGAAGCACGCGAGGGTTGCCAGTTGGTCTGACGTCGGCGGCCGCGAGGCCGCGCTCGTCCAGCGATGCGCCGCCGGTGAAGAAGCCGCCTGCGCCGAACTGGTGTCCGAGCACCAGCGGATGGTAGTCCAGCTGGCGATGAACCTGCTGAGCGACCGGGACGAGGCGCTCGACCTCTCGCAGGAGGTCTTCCTGCGCGTCTTCCGCACCATTCACCGCTTCCGTGGCCAGTCCAGCCTGCGCACCTGGATCTACCGGATTGCCGTCAACCAGGCCCGCAACCGCCACCGCTTCTGGCGGCGGCGCCACCGCGGCGACCAGGTCTCGCTCGATCAACACATCGCCGCACACGGCGACTTTCTGTCCGACGGCGATTCGATCCCCGATCGCGTGCTGGCGCAGAAGGAGCTCGCCGAACGGCTGCAGCAGGCGCTCGATCACCTGCCGTTCGACCAGCGCACGGCGATCGTCCTGCGCGAGGTCGACGGCCTCAGCTACGAAGAGATTGCGTTCTCGCTCGGCGTCGCCGTCGGCACGGTGAAGTCGCGCCTGACGCGCGCCCGCCAGGCGCTGCGCCTCGAGCTGCGCGAAGCGAGGACGGCATGAAGGCGCTGACCTGCGCGGCGACGCGCCGGCGGCTGCACGCGTTCCACGATCGCGAGCTGGCGTTCACCGACCAGATCGCCGTCAGCGCCCACCTCGAGTGGTGCGACCGCTGCGCGGCGGCGCTGGCCGACATGCGCGCCGTGCGCAGCACGCTGCACGCGCTGGCGCCGGGCCGCGTCGGGCTGTCGCACGAGGAGGCGGCGGTCTTCACCGCCACGGTGGTCAACCGGATGAAGGCGGAGGCCGACGCGTCGCTGTTCTCGCGCATCCGCGCGATGTTCGACGACATGCGCCTGGGCTACGCCGGCCTCGGCGCCGCGGCGGCCACCGCCATCTGCCTCGTCATCATGCTGGGGATGATGCGCTTCGCCACCAGCGAGCGTCCCGATTCGCTGGCCGCGATCGTCACCGTGCTGTCGACGCCGCTCGACTGCGAGACCGGCAACGACCTGACCGATGCCTCCGGCTGCCGTCTGCGGTGGGAAGAGCGCCGGCAGCGGGCGAACGAATGGGCGGAGCAGGACGCCGTCTTCACGCTCGATTTCGTGGTCACCTACCGCGGCCGGTTGTCGAGCCTGGCGGTGCTGCGCGAGGCGCGCCATGCCACGGCCGTCGACGAAGTGCGGGTGATCGAGGATCTGCTCGAGGTCGTGTCGCGTTCGCGGCTCGACCGCTCGACGCTGACCGAGCTGCCGGCGTCCTCGAACAACATGATCTGGCTGGTCGAGCATGCCACCGTGCGCGCCACCAAGCAGCCGGCCATCGACGTCCCACTGCCGCCCAAAAAACGCGCAGCCTGAGCCAGGCGCAGCGCAGTCGCAGTCGCCAGTAGCCAGTTCAGTCGTCAGTCGTCGTTCGTGTGAATCATCGTCCGTCGCGGCGGGCTTGCCCGCCGAAGCCGGCCGACAGTGCTTTTATCTGCGCCGCGAAGGCGGGTCGACGTGCGCCGTCGACACGTTGTTCATCGAGTCGGTCGCCCGCAGCGTGAGGCCGCGGTCGCCGAGCTCGCCGTCGACGGCCAGCTGGTAGTGCTCGTCGCGCGAATCGGCGATCCCGTCCACCGGGAACACCCCCCGCCAGCGCTGCCCGTCCTGCGAGAACTCCACGCGGAGAATCGGCGAGTGATCGTCCTTGACGTCGAAGGTGATGATGGTGGCGCCGCGTTCGACGCGGGTGTTGGAGACGACGATCGCCGGCGCGGTGTTGTCGACCTCGAACGCCTGGCTGTCGAGCTCGCCGCTCAGCGCCGTCCCCGACGGGTTCGACGGCGAGTCGCTGGCGACGATCTTGACGAAGTAGGTGCCGTTGGGGATGGTCGTCGTATCCCAGACGAGAATCGCGTCGCTCGTCGCCTTGCGCAGCGTTTTCCACGCCGTCTCGCCTTCGCGGCGGAACATCACGTCGTACACCAGGTCGTCGTCGTTCTCGTCGTCGGCCTTCCAGACCAAGGTCTGCAGCCCTTTCTGGAACGTCCGCCGTCCGAGCGCGGAGGTCGAGCCCGCCTGCGCGCTCGCGGCGGCGGCCAGCTTGCGCTCCGGCGTCGACTGATCGTCGAAGCCGGCGAGCTCGGGATCGCCGGTGGAAAACGGCTTCTGGAAGACGATCCCGGGCGGGTGCACCGTGATGCTGCGCACCTGCGGCCGGAGGTTGCGCTGCAGATACGCCGCCGTCACCGAGGTGAGCACCGGCCCTTCGCCCTTGCCGGTCAGCACCGCCTTCCACTGCAGATAGCGCGCCTTGGGGCTGGTGATCGGCGAGCCGTCGGGGTTGGTGTAGGCGGCCGACCACGTGCTCCAGGTATCGTCCGGCGTTTCGGTGTTGCCGCTGCGCGTGAACACCTCGATCTTGTGCCCGGGCGAGGTCGTCGCGCGCCAGCTGATCGCGCCCCAGGTCGAGACCATCTGCGCATCGCGCGACTCCGACTCGTAGGTGCCGCGCGCGGCCCGCTCCGGCGACAGGCGGAACAGCTTGCCGGGATTGGCGGTCGCGTAATAGAGGCGCCCGCTCGAGTCGCGGTGGAACGAGGTCACCTGCTGCGCCGCGGCGCGCGCCAGCAGCGTCGCGTGGAGCGGATCGCCCTCGAGGCGATAGAGCTTGCCCTTGCTGCCGGTGCCGACAATCAGCGCGCCGTCGTGGTCGAAGGTCAAGTCGTACGGCGAGTCGTCGCGCGAGTCCCAGAGCTGGTCCCAGACGCCGTCCGGCGCGATGCGGTAGACCGCGCCTTTCGGCGCGCGGCGATCCTCGCGCGCGCTGCCGGAGGATCCGGATCCGCCGCCGACATCGACGATCGAGATCGAGGTGATCTCGGCCGACACCGAGGGTACCGGCGCGCGCGTCGGGTCGGGCGTCGGGCGATCGAGGTTATCGGTCGAGATCGCCGCTCCGCCGCCGCCGCCCTGGCGGCCGCTGATCGCGGCGACATACAACGCGCCCTTGTCGTCGAAGCGCAGCGCGCGAATCTCCTGGAACGGCGAATCGAGGAGCACGAAGCCCTTGCCCTCGCCGTCGACCCGCAGCACTTTCCCCGGCGTGCCGGTGCCGACCAGCAGGTTCCCCGCCTTGTCGAAGGCCAGCGCGGTCACGTGCGTGGCGTTGGTGTTGTAGAAGGTCGTGCCCTTGCCGTCGGGGGTGATCTTGTAGATCACGCCTTTGTCGCCGGTGCCGGCGAACAGGTTGCCCTTGGCGTCGACCGCCAGCGCCCAGATGTATTTCGACTCGCCATCGAAGAAGGGTGACGAGTTGCCGTTGCGCTCCACCTTGTAGATGCGGCCGTCCGGCGACGTGCCGACGTAGAGCGCGCCGTTGGGCGCGACCGCCAGCGCGTGCGCCTCGAGCTCGGTGCTGTCGAAGAACAGCGAGCCCTTGCCCTGCGCGTCGATCTTGAAGACCTTGCCCTCGTTGCCGGTGCCGACGAACAGGGCGCCGTCGGGGCCAGGCACCATCGACCAGAGGAAGGGCGCCGACGTCTCGTACACGAGCTCGGTCATCGGGCCGAGCGTCAGCTGGCCGTTGCTGTCGATGGAGAGGTTCTCGACCTCGCCCTTCAGGAAATCAGCCTGCGTCGCGGCCTGAAAGAACTTCGGCGTCGAGGCCCGCAGCGGAATCAGCGTGAGGACGAGAAACGCCGCCGCCGCCGTGATGCGCAGCCGATTGATCAGCATATCGATGGGAGGAGTTGAGCGCCCTTAGTTCTGCGAGACGCTGATCGTCAGCGTGCGCGAACCGGCCACGGCGTGCTCGGTGGGCAGCTCCCACTCCGAGATCGTCGCGCTGTGCAGCGGGTTGAAATTGCCGCTGTTCCGGTCGCCCTCGAGGACCCCGAGCACCGACGGCGGCAGCGACGAGAGCAGCTCGCCGTTGACCACCGCGCCAGGCTCCGACCCGAGCAGCTTCACGTACAGAATGTTGTTGCGGCGCGCCTTGTTGAGCGATCGGATCATCTGGTCGACGCTCTTGGGCTGCGCCGAGCGCGCCTCGCGCTGCTCGATCTGGCCGAGACGCGCGCCGTCCGACACCAGCAGCGACAGGCTGCCCGACGCGTTGGCCGGAATCTGGATCGGCACCGTGCGGACGACCTCCTCGCCGCGGTAGGTGCGGAAGAGCACTTTCAACGGCACCGTGCGGCCGGCGCGCGGGCGCGGATCGTCGAGCCACACGCGCTCCAGGATCGCCGTCTTCGGCTCCTCGGCGGTCGCGAAGGTGACTGTGACGCCCTCGACGTCCACCTTCTCGTAGTCGTTGCCCATCAGATAGGTGATTGGCGCGACGACGTAGGCGGCGGCGCCCATGGAAGACTGATCGCCGGTGAAGAGGTTGTTGAACGAGATCGGGTCGTGGTTGCGGACGGTTGCCGATCCGCGCACGGTGAAGCTGGCCGACCCGAACTGGCGCTCGTACGAGCCCAGCGTGTTGAGGACGCTGGCATACGTCATCAGCGGTCCGAACAGCTGATCGTTGACCACCTTGAAGTTGAAGGTCTGCGTCGGGCCGCGGCCCGATTCGAGGGAGATCGTCACCGGGATCATGCGCGGCCCGGCGCCGAGCCGGCCGGCAATCGCCGTCGCGCGGTCCTGGACGACGGTGCCGATGATCTCCCCGGTCGTCGACAGCTTCATCGACGAGAACAGGCTGGGGAGCACGGTGTAGACGTAAGCGCGCGTCATCGGGAACTCGATCGGCCCGAGGTTGTACATCGGGTGGCCGAAGGCGTAGACGCGATCGCCGTCGATGTGGGTGACCGTGCCGGTGCCGCCGAGCTGCAGATCGCCGCCGACGAGCATGACGCCGACCGCGTCGCCCGGCTTGAGCGGTCCTTCATATTTCGCTTCGCCGACGCGAGTGCCGCCGGCGCTGCCGCCGGTCGGAATGAAGCCCTGATCGCGGAAGGCCGTGCCGAGGAAGTCCGCGAGCTCCGGCTCGAATCCGGACATCACGAGCGGCGTGGCAATCGGGCGGAGCAGGGTGCCGAGCTGTCCGCTCCCGAGCCCCGCCACCGCGCTGACGCCGGTCAACTGCGCGTCGCCCGGACGATCCGTGAACGGACGATTCCAGTTCAGCGCTTTGCGGAACGCGGCGACGAGCGACTCCTGCGTCAACGGGTAGTCGACCTTGACGCGTGCGCCGAGCGGACGCACGTCGGTCGTGAAGGTCGTCGACGTGGTCATCTCCGCAATCGGGGTGATGCCCGCAATCGGTTCCTTCGAGAAGCTGCCGAGCGCGTACGAGACCGCGCCGATGAGTTTGCCGTCGACGTACACCGGGCTGCCGCTCATCCCCGCGATGACGCCGGTGTGCGCCAGCGGCCCGCCTTCGAGCTTGGCGAGAATCAGATTCCGATGCGTGCCGATCACGTTCTCGAGCACGCCGATGATGTTGGCCTTGAACTCCTCGACGTGCGTGCCATCGAAGACCGTGCGTCCTGTCCCGACCATGCCGGGACGAATCTCGTCGATTCCCATCTGGGTGGTGGCGCCGGATGGCCCGGCCGAGACGATGGCCAGGACCGTGAGCAAGGTAAGAAGAAAGCGACGGATTGGCATGGGTTTGAGATCCAATTTACGGGAGAAGTCGTTGCTGGTCAAGGAGAAATGGGCATTCGTGTTGACACGCCTTGCCGCCGTTTGCTATCGTCAGCGCTCCTGATGCCGCAGTCCTTTGCCCCCCGTCTTTTCCGCTCGGCGGCGCGCCTCGCGTCGGCGTGGTGGTGGTATTGGGCATCGACTGAAGAGGCATCCGCCCTGGCCTGACCGCCATCGCGCGACCAAAGATTCGAGAGCCTCTTCAGCCAGACCGGTTGAAGAGGCTTTTTTATTGTGTGCTGAATTGGCTGTGCCCAGACCACTCCTTTGCGTAACCGTCACCGCCGCCACGACGGCTGAGCTGCGGCAGAAGCGCGACGCGGTGCGCGACGCCGATCTCCTCGAGCTGCGGCTCGACTCGGTGGCCGATCCGAACGTCGCCGCCGCGCTCGACGGCCGCCGGCGGCCGGTCATCGTGACCTGCCGGCCGGCGTGGGAGGGAGGCGGGTTCAAAGGATCCGAAGAGGAGCGCAAGCGCATCCTCGCCGACGCCCTCGCCCTCGGGGCCGAATACGTCGACATCGAGTGGCGGGCGCAGTTCAACGATCTCATCGCGCGCACCGGCGGCAAGCGCATCGTGCTGTCGGCGCACGATTTCCACGCCGTGCCGATCGATCTGATCTCGCGCGTGCACGCGATGCGGTCGACGGGCGCCGAAGTCGTGAAGATCGCCGCGGCGACCACCAGCCTCAGCGACTGCATTCCGCTGCTCGACCTCGGAGCCGGCAGCAGCGGCGGCGGCGACCAGGGGCTGGTCGTGATCGGCATGGGGCCCTTCGGCTTCGCGACCCGCGTCCTCGCCGCGCGCTTCGGATCGCGCTGGACCTACGCCGGCGCGCTCGACGACATCGGCCAGGTCAGCGCCCACACTCTGCTGCACGCCTATCACTTCCGCTCGATTTCAGAATCAACCGCCATCTATGGCATCGCCGGCGGGTCGGTGGCGCACTCGGTGTCGCCGTCGATGCACAACGCGGCCTTCCGCGCCGCGCGCATCGACGCCGTCTATCTGCCGTTTCCGGCGGCGGACGCCGAGGATTTCCACCGTTTCGCGCGGGCCCTTGGCATCAGCGGCGCGAGCGTCACGATCCCGCTCAAAGTCGCCCTGCTGACCTACGTCGACGAGGCGTACTCGGTCGCGCGCCGCATCGGCGCGATCAACACGATTCGGGTCGAGAACGGGCGCTGGCTGGGCGACAACACCGACGCTGCCGGCTTTCTCGAGCCGTTGCTCGACCGCGTGTCGCCGGCGGGGCTGCGGGTGGCGATCGTCGGCGCGGGCGGCGCTGCCCGGGCGGTCCTCGTGGCCCTGGCATCGACCGGATGCACCGTGCGGGTCCACGCCCGCAATCGCGCGCAGGCGGAGGAGGTCGCCGCGCTCGCACCGGCCACGGTCGGTCCCTGGCCACCCGAGCCGGGCAGCTGGGATCTGCTGGTCAACTGCACGCCGATCGGCCTCTACCCGCGCGTCGACGACACGCCGGTGCCGAAGGAGCAGCTGACTGGCCGCTTTGTCTACGACTTGATCTACAACCCGCCGGCGACGCGCCTGCTGCGCGACGCGACGGCGCTCGGCTGCCTGACGATCGGCGGCCTCGACATGCTCGTGGCCCAGGCGCGGGGGCAGTTCCACTGGTGGACCGGTTTGAAGCCGCAGGCCGGCGTGATGCGGGATGCCGCGCTGGCGCGGCTGTCGGAGTTCGTGCGCGATGAAAATCACCTCGTTTGACGAGTTCAAGGAACTGGCGCGCCGCGGCACCTTCGTGCCGGTCTGCAAGGAGATCGTCGCCGATCTGCTGACGCCGGTGTCGGCGTTCCTCAAGATCGCCGAGCACGCCGACTACGCGTTCCTGCTCGAGAGCGTCGAGGGCGGCGAGCACGTCGGGCGCTATTCCTTCCTCGGCAAGGACCCCTTCCTCATCCTCCGCTCGCGCGACGGCCGGACGACCCTCGATCGCGGCGGCGCGACGACGACCAGCGAGCAGCCGTTCATCCAGACGCTGCGGCGGCTGATGGCCGACTTCCGCTCGCCGTTCGTCCCCGAGCTGCCGCGCTTCACCGGCGGCGCGGTCGGCTATCTCTCCTACGGCGCCGCGTCGTGGTTCGAGCCGGTGCTCGGCGATCTCGGATCGTCGACCGACGGCGCCGACCAGGCCGGGTTCATGCTGTTCGACACGGTGCTGGCGTTCGATCACGTGCAGCACCGCATCCTCATCATCGCCAACGCGCGGATCACGCCGGACGAGGATCTGGAGTCGCTCTACCAGTTCGCCTGCGCCAAGATCCAGTTCCTCGAGCGCGAGCTCGAGCGCAACCTCTCGCATACGCGTAAGGACGCCGAGCCGCCGCTCCAGTTCAGCGCCAACCTGACGCGCGACCGCTTCGAGGAACAGGTGCGCGCCGCCAAGGAGCACATCGCCGCCGGCGATATCTACCAGGTGGTGCTGTCGCAGCGGTTCGAGGCCGAGGTCGCCGCCGATCCGTTCACCGTCTATCGCGCGCTGCGCCACGTCAACCCGTCGCCCTACATGTATTTCATCCGGATGGGCGGCGTCTCGGTCGTCGGCTCGTCGCCCGAGATGCTGGTCCGCGTCGAAGGGGCGCGGGTGGAAACGCACCCGATCGCCGGCACGCGGCGGCGCGGCCGCAACGACGAAGAGGACATGCGGCTGGCCGAAGAGCTGAAGCGCAACGAGAAGGAGCGGGCGGAGCACGTGATGCTGGTCGACCTCGGTCGCAACGACGTCGGCCGCGTCTGCCAGTACGGATCGGTGCGCGTGCCGCAGTTCATGGGGCTCGAGCGCTTCTCGCACGTCATGCACCTGACGTCGATCGTCGAGGGGAAGCTCGCCGACGATCGCGATCGCCTCGACGCGCTGGTCTCGTGCTTCCCGGCGGGCACCGTCTCGGGCGCGCCGAAGGTGCGGGCGATGCAGATCATCAAGGAGCTCGAGCCGTCCGGCCGCGGCCTCTATGCGGGCGCGGTCGGCTACCTCGATTTCGCCGGCAACCTCGATTTCTGCATCGCGATTCGCACCGTGATCATGTCCGGCGGCAAGGCGTTCGTGCAGGCCGGCGCCGGGATCGTGATGGACTCGAACCCGGCGGCGGAGTACGACGAAACGAAAGACAAAGCGAAAGCGCTTCTGCGAGCCCTCGAACTGGCACAAGCAGGGCTTTGATGGTGATCGTCATCGATAACTACGATTCGTTCACCTACAACCTCGTGCAATACCTTGGCGAGCTCGGGGCCGAGGTGCGTGTGATGCGCAACGACGCGGTCACCGTGGACGACGTGGTCGAGGCCAGGCCGGATCGCATCGTCATCTCGCCCGGGCCGGGGCGGCCGGAGGAGGCCGGCGTGACGATGAGCGTGATTCGCGCGTGCGGGCGGGAGACGCCGATTCTCGGCGTCTGCCTCGGGCACCAGGCGATCGGCGCGGTGTTTGGCGGCGATGTCGTCCGCGCGGCGGCGCCGATGCACGGCAAGACGTCGACCATCGATCACGACGGCCGCGGGGTGTTCAGCGGCATCGCCGGGCCGTTCATCGCCTCGCGGTACCATTCGCTGATCGTCGCCGAGAAGGGGCTGCCGCCCGAGCTCGAGGTGGCGGCGCGGACCTCGGACGGCGCCGCGATCATGGGGCTGCGGCACCGCGAGTGGCCGGTGCACGGCGTGCAGTTTCATCCCGAATCGATCCTGACCGGCGAGGGGAAGACGATACTGGGGAATTTCCTGCGATGTTCCAAGAGCTCATCGAGAAGCTGACGCGGCACGAGGACCTCACCGCCGACGAGGCCGCCGCCGCAATGGCCGAGGTGATGGAGGGCCGCGCCGCGCCGGCGCACATCTCGGGCCTGCTGGTCGGCCTGGCGATGAAAGGCGAGCGGCCGGTGGAGATCGTCGGCCTCGCGCGGGCGATGCGCGCGCACGCGGTGCAGGTCTCGAAGCGCTACGACGATCTCTTCGACACCTGCGGCACCGGCGGCGATCGGGCGGGCACCTTCAACATCTCGTCGTGTGCGGCGCTGGTGGTTGCAGCAGCGGGCGTGCGCGTCGCCAAGCACGGCAACCGATCGGCGTCGAGCAAGGCGGGCGGCGCGGACGTCTACGAGGCGCTCGGCATCCGGATCACGGCGCCGCCGGCGGTCGTCGAGCGCTGCCTGTCCGAGGCCGGCATCGGCTTCTTCTTCGCGCCCACGTTCCATCCGTCGATGCGCCACGCGGCGGCCACGCGCCGCGAGCTGGGCGTCCGTACTGCGTTCAACCTGCTCGGCCCGCTGACCAACCCGGCGGGGGCGACACGGCAGCTGGTCGGCGTGCCGCGGCCGGAGTTCACCGAGCTGATGGCGCGCGCGCTGATGCTGCTCGGCACGAAGCGCGCCTGGGTGGTGCATGGCGCCGACGGCATCGACGAGCTGACGACGACCGGCTACACGAAAGTGTCGGAATGCCGCGACGGCGCGGTCAACACGTTCTACCTGCACCCGGCCGATGTCGGATTGCCGAAAGCGCCGGCCGGCGCGCTGCAGGGGGGCGACGCCCATGACAACGCGAAGATCATCGAGGGCATCCTCGCCGGACAGCGCGGCCCGGCGCGCGATGTGGTGCTGCTGAACGCCGGCGCGGCGCTCTTCATCGCCGGCGCCGCCGCGTCGGTCGACGAAGGGATCCTGATCGCGTCGAGGGCGATCGATCGCGGCGACGCACGCCGCGCGCTCGAGCGGCTGGTGGCCATCTCCACCGCCGAGGAATTCACCGCGGGAGCCACGGCGTGAGCGCCGACCTGCTCGAGACCATCGTCGCCGCCACGCGCCGCATCGTCGAGGTGCGGCAGCAGAGCGAGCCGATCGCGGCGCTGGCCGAGCGTGCCGCGGCCGCCGTCGCAAGCGAGGGACGCTTTCAGCTGGCGATCTCGGGCACCGACGACGTCAACGTGATCGCGGAGTGCAAGCGGCGGTCGCCGTCGAAGGGGGTGCTTCGTGCCGACTACGATCCGGCGGCGATCGCGAAGGGCTACGAGGCGGCCGGCGCCGCCGCGATCTCGGTGCTGACCGAGCCGACCTTCTTCGACGGCGCGCTCGACCACCTGGCGGCCGTGCGCGCGGCGGTCGAGATCCCGATCCTGCGCAAGGACTTCATCGTCTCCGAATATCAGCTGCTCGAGGCGAAGGCCGCCGGCGGCAACGCGGTGCTGCTGATTGTTGCGGCGCTGCGCCCGGTCGAGCTGAAGGTGCTGCACGATCATGCGCGCCGCTACGGTCTCGACGCGCTGGTCGAAGTCCACGACGAGCACGAGCTGGCGATCGCCATCGACGCCGGCGCGCGAATCGTCGGCGTCAACAACCGCAACCTGCGCACGCTCGAAGTCGATCTCACCGCCTCCGAGCGCGTGATCGCGCAGATCCCTGGAGACGTCGTCGCGATCAGCGAAAGCGGGCTGAGAACGCCGGCCGACGTCGCGCGTTTGCGAGAACTGGGTTACCGAGCCTTCCTGATTGGGGAACGGTTCATGACCGCCGACAATCCAGGGGAGCAGTTGGGTGAGTTGCTCGCCGCCTGTCGCGAAAGCCCGGATACCGGTGACTCGAAGGAAGAGAAGAGTACGAGGGCACACATTGTGAGGGTTCGTACGTAGCCGCATGCTGGTCAAGATCTGCGGTGTGACTCGTGCGGACGATGCGCAGGCGGCGGTGGACGCCGGGGCGCACGCGATCGGCTTCATTTTCTGGCCGGACAGCCCGCGGTTCATCGATCCGTTCAAGGCGCGCGCGATTCGCGCGGCGCTGCCGCCGTTTGTGACCGCGGTCGGCGTCTTCGTCAACCAGCCGGCCGAGTACGTGAACGGCGTGGCGAGCCTGGTGCGGCTGGGCGCGGTGCAGCTGCACGGCGACGAGACGCCGGCCTTCGCGTCGCGCCTGGCGTCGCCGGTGCTCAAGGCGCTGCCGCTGGCGACGCTGACCGATGCCGCGTTGGCGGCGTGGCCGGCGGCGGCAACCGTGATGCTCGACGTTCACGATCCGGTCAGGCGCGGCGGAACGGGGCGCACGATCGACTGGGATGCGGCCGCCGCGGTGGCAGCGCGGCGGCGCATCGTGCTCGCCGGCGGGCTGACGGCCGACAACGTCGCCGACGCCGTCGGCCGCGTGCGGCCGTTCGGTATCGACGTGTCGTCGGGCGTCGAGGTCTCACCCGGCATCAAGGATCACCAGCGCATCCGCGCTCTCTTCGAGGCACTACATGGCAGTATCCCGGCGCGATCCTGATCGGCGCGGCTACTTCGGCGAGTTCGGCGGGCGCTACGTGCCCGAAACGCTGGTCGAGCCGGTCGAGGAGCTCGAGCGGGCCTATCTCGCGGCGCGCGACGATCCGGGCTTCCGCGATGAAGTCGATCGCCTGCTGGCGCAGTACGTCGGGCGGCCGACGCCGATCTCGGAAGCGCGGCGTCTGTCCGAGGCCGCGGGCGGCGCGCGCATCTTCCTCAAGCGCGAGGATCTCACGCACACCGGCGCGCACAAGATCAACAACGCCATCGGCCAGGCGCTGCTCGCCGCCCGCATGGGCAAGCGGCGCATCGTCGCCGAGACCGGGGCGGGACAGCACGGCGTGGCCACCGCCACTGCCTGCGCGCTGCTCGGCCTCGACTGCCACGTCTACATGGGCAGCGAGGACATGGATCGGCAGGCGCTCAACGTCTTCCGCATGCGCCTGCTCGGCGCCGAGGTGCTGCGCGTCGACGCCGGATCGCGCACGTTGAAAGACGCGATCAACGAGGCGATGCGCGACTGGGTCACCAACGTCGCCGATACCTATTACCTGCTCGGATCGGTGCTCGGGCCGCATCCCTACCCGCTGATGGTCCGCGAATTTCAAGCGGTGATCGGCCGCGAAGCGCGGGCGCAGTTCCTCGAGTTGGCCGGCGCCCTTCCTGCCGCGGTCGTCGCCTGCGTCGGCGGCGGCAGCAACGCCATGGGGATCTTCG
>Ga0111538_10001681_pt1 | contig 31225 bp, 22 predicted proteins | sample SoiMethybrSBSTD1_FD_79669 | JGI IMG/M metagenome (GOLD analysis project Ga0111538, IMG submission 79669) | Bulk soil microbial communities from a Populus tree surrounding site in Tennessee, USA - Soil MetaG P. TD hybrid SBSTD1 (version 2)... | ecosystem: Environmental > Terrestrial > Soil >... | reverse complement strand
GGGGAACCTGCGGCTGGATCACCTCCTTTTCAAGGAATGTTGTCTGTCGTCAGGTGGCCCACTCGCGTGGGCCGTCAAAGGCAGGCAATCACAGGACTCACACACGATCTTCGAGGCCACCCTCTTTCTCTCTCATTGGTCACGCTTGTTTGTCGCCTGGTGTTTGTGGCGTTGGGGCCGGGGGATGCGGCGGGAGGTCCCGTCGCGTGCCCACTGTCTGCGCACCTCACACCACTATGAACCGACGTGTTCACTGTGGCCTATAGCTCAGGTGGTTAGAGCGTACGCCTGATAAGCGTAAGGTCGGTGGTTCGAGTCCACCTAGGCCAACCATTCTCGCGGCCGTCTGCCGCTGTTCCCCGGGGGACGTAGCTCAATTGGTAGAGCACCTGGTTTGCAACCAGGGGGTCGTGGGTTCGAGTCCCATCGTCTCCACCATCCTGCCATGCGTCGTGCTGCGAGAATCCATGTGCATCCGCGTAGAGTTCCCGCGTGACCGTCCCTGAAGCGATCCAGCATCCAGCGCTGCGACGATATGCACTGCGCTGCCTGCGCCTGCCGCTGGGCAGTGCCGTGTTGCCGTTGGCCCTGCCGGACGCCGGGGACTGGCGGCGACGCGGCCACTGGGCCGCCGCGACCGAGCGCGGCGCCGAGCCTCCGTACTGGGTGCAGGTGTGGCCCGCGTCCGTGGCGCTCGCGCGGCTGTTGTGGCGTTTCGGACAGCTCACGGACCGGCGTGTGCTCGACCTCGGCTGCGGCCTGGGCATCCCGGGCATCGCGGCCGCGCGTTTGGGTGCCTCGGTCACGTTTGCCGACCGCGAACAGGACGCACTGCACTTCGCGCAGTGGAATGCCAGGCGCATGTCGATCGCCGCAGCGCCGCCGGCGACGCAGCTGGTCGACTGGTCGCGCGACGTCGTGGCCGGTCGCTTCGATCTCGTGCTGCTGGCCGACGTCAGCTACCGGGCGCCGCACCACGCGCCGCTGCGCCGCCAGCTCGAGCACGCGCTGGCAGAGCAAGGCTGCATCGTCCACGCGGATCCCATGCGCGCCGAGTCGGGGGTCTTCCTGACCCAGCTGAAGAAGGACTTCGCGACGTTGGAGACGACCAGGGCAGCGCACTTCGGCGGCAAGCGGGTAGACGTCCGTCTCGTCGTGGCGGCACGGGAGCGCTGTGATCTCGCGCAGTGGACGGGCGCCATCGGCCCCGCCTCACGCGGCGCGCACGGTGAAGCGTCGTGATGTCGGTCACGCTCGAGAACGTCACGATCCGCTATGGCGCGCACACTGCGGTCGACAACCTGTCCGTCACGTTCGCGCCGGGAGCCGTGGGGCTGCTGGGCCGCAATGGCGCCGGCAAGAGCTCGGTGTTGAAAGCGCTGCTCGGGCTCGTGCGCCCCGTGACCGGGCGCATGCGATTCTCCGATCTGCCCGAAGGAACCGCCGCGACCGAAGTGCGCGCTCACGTCGGCTACATGCCCGAGCGCGACGCGCACCTGCCACAAGCCACCGGATTCGAAATGGTGTCGCTGCTCGGCATGCTGAGCGGGATGCCGCAGCGCGACGCCTGGCGGCGCACCCATGAGGTGCTCTACCTCGTCGGTCTCGAGGAGCAACGCTATCGGCCCGTGTCGGGATACAGCTCCGGCATGCGGCAGAAGGTCAAGCTCGCCGCGGCGCTCGTGCACGACCCGCGCGTGTTGTTCCTCGACGAGCCGACGAATGGTCTCGATCCGGGCGGGCGAGTCGAGATGCTGCGCCTCGTGCGCCAGCTCAGCAAGGAACTCGGCAAGTCCGTGGTCTTCTCGACCCACATCCTGCAGGACGTGGAAGCGGTGTGCGATGCGGCCATCGTGATGGAGAAGGGACTCGTCGTCGCCAAGGGCAGCCTGCAGGAATTGACCGGCAGCGCTTCGCGCGAACACAAGATCGTCGTGGAGCCGAAGGGGCTGGACCTCGTCGGCTGCTTGCGCGAGGTCGCGCACGTGCGCGCGGATGGCGATGGCCGTCACGCCGTCACGCTGCGTGAGAACGCGACGCTCGCCGATCTGTTCGATGCCGTGCGGTGCTCTGGCGGCGTGGTCCGCAGCCTCGTGCCGCACCGCCGCACGCTCGAGGAGGTCTTCCTCTCCGCCGTCGCCACGGAGCCATCGCTTCCGGAGACGCCATGAACACGCTGCGCTACCGCATCGATTCGTTCCGATCCGTCCCGGCTGTGCGCCGGTGGTGGCCGTTGGCCGCGCGCGAGTTCCTGTCGCTGTTCAAGACGCGTTGGGGGCTGGTCATGTTCTTCCTGTGCTCGGTCCCCGGCATCGGCCGACTCGTCATGCTGTTGATCGCCTTCGGCGTCGTGAGATTCGGGCCGGTGCGCGCGCCGCTGCCGCAGCGTGGTTCCGGCCGACTCGCGGAGCTCGACCCCTTCAACGTCGAGTTCTACGTCGATCCGGTGCTCTGGGTCATGCCGGGCATGATCGTCGTGCTGTTGTTGTCGTCGCTCGTGACCGCGCGCGCGATCGCGCGCGATCGCATGACGAACGCGCTCGAGCTGTATTGGACACGCGGCATCTCGCCGCGCGCGTATCTGTTCGCGAAGTGGCTGGGCTCGTTCATGCTCGTGTCGCTGCTGACCGTCGCGGTGCCGCTCGTGTTGTGGCTGACGGCCGTCTTGCTGGCCGACGACTGGAGCCTGCTCACCGACACGGCCCCGCAGCTCGGTCTCGTGCTGATCACCCTCGTGCTCGTCACGGCCGTCTGGACCGGCATCTGCATCCTGATCTCTGCCCTGTGCGCTTCGGCAAACACGGCCATGGTGCTGTGGACCATGTTGCTCGTCGGCAGCTCGGCACTCGGTGCCGTGATGGGGACGTTGCTGCGCGAGCCCTGGCTCGCGTCGACCATCTCGGTCTGGGGTGCGGGCACCGTGATCGTGCGGACCGTGGCCGGACTGCCACAGGCGAACGTGTCGGTGCCCGGGGCCGCGTTCGTGCTCGGTGGGTTGTTCACGCTGTTGTTGCTGCCGGTGCTGCGCCGCCTGCGGCTCGCGGAGGCCATCGCATGAACGGCCAGGCGATCGCCGGCGAGATCAGCGACGCGCAGCCCGCGGCCTTGCTCGAGTTCGGCCACGTCACGAAGTGGTATGGCACGATCGCGGCGCTCATGGACGTGTCGTTCCGGGTCGGCACCGAGGTCGTCGGCTTGATCGGCAAGAACGGAGTCGGCAAGTCGTCGCTGATGAAACTCGCCGTCGGTCTGCTGCGGCCGAGCCAGGGTCGGATCCTCGTCGCCGGGCACGAGGCCGGATCGCTGACCGCACGCGCGATGGTCGGCTTCTGCCCCGAAGTGGATCGCCTCTACGAGGACCTCACGGGGCTCGCGTTCGTCGCCTGGATGCTGCGGTATCACGGTTGGTCGCGGCGCGAGGCCAGGGCACGCAGCGCCGAAGTGCTCGACGAGCTGGGGCTCGGCGCGAACATGCACCGCCCGATCCGCGAATACAGCAAGGGCATGCGCCAGCGCGTGCGCCTCGGCCAGGCGTTGGCGCACCGGCCGCGCTTCCTGTTGCTCGACGAGCCGATGACGGGTCTCGACCCCGTCGCGCGTTCCGAGTTGACGCGAAACATCCGCCAGCTGCCGGCACAGGGCGTCGGGGTGCTGGTCAGCAGCCACGTGCTGCACGAGCTCGAGGCGGTCGTCGATCGCGTCGTGCTGGTGCACCAGGGGCGCCTCGTCGCCGACGGGCGCGTTGCCGAGCTGCGCGACCAGTTGCCGGCCCAGCCACACCGCGTGCGCGTGGCGGGACCACGCGTGCGCGAGCTCGCGGGCCAGCTCGTCACGTGGCCGCAGGTGCAGAGCGTGACAGTCGATGAGCAGGCGCTCGAAGTGCGGCTGACCGGGGCACCGGGCTTCTACGAGTCCCTGACCGAGCTCGGTGCCTCGTGGCCCGGTGGACTGCAGGAGATCCGCGCGCTCGACGACGACCTGGCTTCCGTGTTCGGGTATCTCGTCGGATGAGCACACTGCGGGCAGGCCTCGGTTGGATCCCGACCGTGATCGAGTCTGCGCGGCAGACCGTGTTGCTGCTGAGCCGTCCCCGCCTCCTCTGGATCGCCGCGGGTGCCGTCGCACTGGTGGGTGTCTGCGCGCACGTCGTCGGCGGCCGGGCAGCCGAGCGCATCGACGGCCGCGGCATGTTCTGTCTCCTTACCTGGTGGCTGCACTCGACGGTGCTGCTGCCCTGGACCACGCTCTTTCTAGGCGTGCAGGCCGTGCACGGCCGGATCGAGGATCGCACGTTCCAGTTCCTGTTCCTGCGACCCGTCGGCCGCATCCCGCTGTTGCTCGGCAACTGGCTCGCGGTGGTCGTGGCTGCCGTCCTCGTCGGTAGCGCCGGCGTGGTGGCTTTGTTCGCCGGTGTGGCGACACATCCGGACCGGTGGGGCGATGGAATCGAGTGGCATCTGCTCGCGACCTTCCTCGAAGTATCGTTCCTCGCGGTACTCGCGTATGCCGCCGTGGCGGTTTTCTTCGCGGCCTACTTCCGGCGGCCGCTCGTGTGGAGCGCCTGCTTCGTGGTCGGCCTGCAGATGTTGACCGCGAATCTGCGGGTGTCCGCCGGGCTGCGCCACCTGACGATCACCGATCCGCTGCGGCGTCTCGTGCTGGACCGCGTCGAGCCCAACCAGAATCTCGCGCTCGCACTCTGGCCCGCGGAGCGGGAATTCAGACCCGAGATGATCGGCGAGCCCGTGCAGGACCTCGTGCTGTTCACGCTGGTCTGCCTCGTGCTCGCCATGTGGGCCTACAGTCGCACCGAGTACGACTCGAGGAGCCGCGAATGAGCCGCGTCGATCCGCTGCCGCTGTCCGACGAAGCGCGTGAGCTCGAAGCGCTGCTGTCGCAGATCGCGTGGTTCAACCGGCTCAGGCTGCTCGTCTCCGCGGGCGTGATCTGGCTCACGGCGCTCGCGACCCACGTCCTGGGCCTCGTCGAGGACCCGTGGGCGCTCTACTCGCTCGGCGCCGGCATCGGTTTCATCGACGGGCTCTACCTGCTCGCATTCGTTCGCCTGCAGCGCAGCCGCGTGCGGACCCTGCGCCTGCACGTCTATCTGCAGATCGCCGTCGACCTGCTCATCCTGACCGCGATGCTGCACTTCTCGGGCGGCATCACGAACCCGCTCGCGCTGTTCTACCTGTTCCACGCGTTCATCGCGGCGCTGGCCCTGTCGGTTGGCGCGGCGGTCGCGGTGGCCGTCTCGAGCCTCGTACTGCTCCTGCTGCTCGGCTTCGCCGAGCGGCTCGGCTGGATCGCGCACCACCCGCTGCCGCTCGGCCTGCTCGACCTGGGCCGCATCGAGCCGCTCGGCTTCTGGCTGCTCGTGCTCGCCTACGCGGTCACGGTCGCGTTCTCGATCTACTTCGTCGCCACGGTGCTGGGACGGCTGCGCCGCAACGAACGGCAGCTCGTGCGGCTGGGCCGCCACCTGGCGCTCAGCGAGAAACTCGCCTCGGTCGGCACGCTGGCCGCCGGCGTGAGCCACGAGATCAACAATCCGATCGGCGTGATCGCGAACAAGGTGCAGATCCTGCGCTACCGCGTGAAGGACGGGGATCCGCCCGAGAAGCTGCTGCACGAGCTCGACGTCATCGACAAACACATGCGCCGTATCGCGCAGATCACGGCTGGCCTGCTCACGTTTTCGCGCGAAACGCCGTTCGAGCTGCGGCCGCTCGACCTGGGCCTGTTGTTGCGCGAAGCCGCCGACCTCGTGCGCGTACCGTTCCGCGCGGCGGCCGTCGAGCTCGTGACCGAGTCCACAGCGTTGCCCGACGCGCAGGTGCTCGGCTCGCACAACCACCTGCTGCAAGTGCTCATCAACATCCTGTTGAACGGCAAGGACGCTTCGCCGCGCGACTCGGTGGTCGTGATGCGCAGCTACCAGGTCGGGCGCGAGGTCGTCGTGAGCATCCAGGACCGCGGCTGCGGCATCCGCCCCGAGCACCTCGAGAAGGTCTTCGACCCGTTCTTCACGACGAAGGACGTGGACAAGGGCACGGGTCTCGGCCTCGCGATCAGCCACGGCATCGTCGAGCGCCACCACGGCAGGATCGAGGTCGACAGCGTGCTCGACCAGGGCACGACGTTCCGCGTGGTGCTGCCGATCCGCGGCGGGAGCGCGGAGCCTTGACACGCGCTCGGCTGAGGTCGCGCCTTCGTGGACCAACAATATCTTGTGGGGGATCGTCAAAAACCCCTTGGCATGGGAGTCACGGACTGTTACGGTCCGCGATGTGTTGGGCGGTCGCCAAGGGAGGGACCGACGGCATGGGTCGCCCGGCCTAGGCACCTGGGCGGCCCGACTCTGCTCTTCGCGGTGGGCTGGTCGAGCCCTGTTGCACAAAGGACTGGACGGCTGTTTCTCGGGCTGCCTGGCCCGCGCGAAGTCTGGAGCATCTCGCGCCGCTGGCTCTGCAAGGTGTCGGCGGCGCGTTTTTTTCGCGGGTGAGGTCCCGGAACTGGGATTCCCCGGAGTGTGTCGGCGATGCCGACCGGTTCCACGCCGCCAGCCCCGACCGTGAACACCGCCCACTCCACAGGGGAGCAGCCCAGCGGCAAGGAGATCTTCGAGATCCTGGTGCGCGATCACACGGCCATGGTCCTGGCCTACCTGCGTTGCCGCGTGTGGTCGCCGGACGCGGTGGACGACCTCTACCAGGAGACGATGTTGACCGCGTGGCTGCGTCTCGCGGAGTACGATCGTGAACGCGCGTTCGGTCCGTGGGTGAGATCGCGGGGCCCAGCGCGCCCCACGAGACCAGGTTCACGCTGAAGGCCATCGGTGCAGTTTCGACGATGCACCGTGGCGACGTTGCTGCGGGTCGGCTCCTCCGAGCGGGCGACGGCGACGGCGCGCACGTGAGCCGATGGCGTGTCGCCGCTGCTCGAATGAGCCAAGAGGCTCATCGTGGATCGCGAAGTCGGCCTACCGCGGAGCAGGCTCCCCGTGCTCCCGTACGGACTTGGCTCCCGTACGGACTTGGCTCCCGTACGGACTTGTGGCGCGCTCCGCCTGGACAACAGCATGCGGTGTACGCGAACCAAAGATGCGGTATCCGGACCGCGGGCCCTCGGACGAGCGCAATCAGCCGCTGCTGGCCTGAAGCGCAGGTGCCTCAGGCCCTCAATGCTCGAGGCGACAAACCTAGAGCTTGACGTCGACGACCTGGTCGACGTTGAAATCGAAGCTGAACTCTTCGTCGACGTTGATGAGGCGACCGGTGCCTTTGAACTCGTTGAAGATGATCGCCCCCGAGAGCGATCTCCCGTCTTCGAGGAACAGCTCGACCCAGTCAGCCTGGCGAGCGTTCATGAGCAAGTCATAGACTTCGTCGCGCGTGGGACGGGTGCTTTGCCTGTCGGACATGATCGTGGAAGTCTCCTGCGCAGCCCAAGCTCAGGGGATTGAGCTGCATTGGTTTGGGCGACCGAGCGAGGGCGCATGGTCGGGATATGGGGAACTACATTGGCAGGCCAGACCCTGGCCGGCCGCTACTAGCAGCGATCTGAATGACCCGAGTCGCCCATGTGACCGGCGACTCCAGCATGAATCAGGAACTGTGACCAAGACTCGAACTGCGCCTGATCTTGCCACAGTTTGAAGAACTCGGCAAGGGACTCGAAACCACCGTGCATCTTCGAGATTTCACGGACTCTCACGGCGGCCTGGGCTTGCCGCAGGGTCATGGAGAGGTCCAGCGCGTAGGCGAGCCCCGCGTGGACGCGGCCGACTTCGGTGCTGTCGTCGTTGATCAGACCCAGGAACCGAGGGGCAGGGATTTCCAGGTCACCGAACAGGATCTCCTCGCGAAGCTCACGGAGAAGCGCCTGGGCGAAGAACTGGCCGCCATCGCCTGCGGCCCCAACCGCCTGGTCCTCGGGCTCGACATGGCCGCCGATCCCGATCGAGAAGGAACCGTGCAACCTGGCCTCGCTCTGGCCCTTGGTGCGCTGCACGCGCAGGATGCCGCGATCCTGGCTTGCGGACCTGCGCGAAGCCTCGGTCGTCCCGAGGGGGGGCTGACAGCGCAGTACGCAGTAGGGAATCCACTGCTTCCAGGCCGGAGCCTGTTCGGCCAGTGGACGATCGACGAAGCGCCCCAGCCGGAAGGCGCGTTCGAGGAACGCGGGTGCGGCCTCGGGCGCAATCGGATGGAAGCCGTGCGGCCAGTCGCCGCCGAAGAAAGCGGCCCGATCGACCACGTAGACCTGTGCCATGGGTCCGTAGTCTCGCAAACCGTCGCGCTGTGCGACAGCCTGCGTAGCGCAAGGGCGAGTTCCTCCGGGCGACTCCGGGGAGGCCCTCGGAGCCAAGAGCACGGAGTTGCGTCCGTCGTCGACGGTCACACGTCGCCGAACTTCCACTCGAGGCCGTTGCTCGTCGTGAGTTGTGCGGGGTTCTGTCCTGGCGCGAAGCCGTAGGCTTGCAGGAACACGTGCACGCCGAGCAAGCCCGGCGTCGTCGGCAGCGGCAGCGCGAACTCGAAACCGGCGGCGACCGGGTTCAGCGGCAGGCCGACCACGTCGTCCGACTGATGCAGGAAGCAACCCGTCAGGCCGAATCCGTCGAGCGGCAACGGCAACGCGACCGGACCGAACACCGTGTTGCTGAAGCCGATCGCCAGCGCAGACGCCGGCGTCGGCGCGTTCGGAACGAGCGCGCGCGCGGTCTGGCCAAGGATCGGTCGCGCCGCGGCGACCGGAGCGAGCGCGAGCGGCGGAATGCCGCAGCCAGCGCCATACGGGGTCGCCACCGCCGATGTGCTGCCGAGCACCCAAGTGTCACCGCGCAACACTGGTGTCGGGTAACCCGTCGAACCGCCGAACAGCACGAGCTGCCCGTGTGCGTCATCGTACGCAAGCGCGTGGCGCGACCGCGACGGCGGGAAGACGGCCGTGCCCAGCTGGGCCCATTGCATGCCATCGAAGGCCCACGTGTCGGAGTACTCGATGAACCCCGAAGGACCCGGAAGAGGGGGGATAAAGCTGCCACCAAACATGACGACGCGCTGCGACGCCGGCGACCACGCCATCGCGAGTTCCATGCGACCCGGCGGCGGATTCGGGCCGGGATGGGCCCATGAGACACCGTTCCACTCCCATGTGTCGTTCATACCGTACGTACCATACGCAAACATCGAAACGCCGCCGAACATCACGGTGCGCTGCCGCACGGGATCGTAGGCCATCGCGTGGTCGCTGCGGCTCCCGGGAGGGGAGAAGGCGTCGCCTAGCGTCCAGCTGGCTCCGTCCCACACCCACGTTTCGCCGCGGCCGACCCCGCCGTACATCACGACACGTTGTCGCGCTGCGTCGAAGGCCATCGCGTGTCGCTCGAGGGGCCAAGGTCCCAACCCCGCGGACGTCATCGCGGTCCAGTTCGTACCGTCCCACACCCACGTGCCGCCCACGCCAGTCCCGCCGTACAGCACGACGCGCTGCCGCACCGAGTCGTAGGCCATCGCGTGGTTGCTGCGCGCCGGTGGACTCGTCGCCGGAAAGCGCTGCGTCCAGGTCGCACCGTTCCACACCCACGTGTCGGCGAGCGCGCCGCCCACGCCTTGCCCGCCGAACAGCATCACCTCCTGCCGCGCGCTGTCGTAGACCATCGCGTGGTCGGCGCGCGCCGACGGCGCAGTGGGCGGGTTCCGCTGGCTCCAGTCCTGCGCCGCGGCACCGCTGCACAGCAGGAGGATCGTCGAGACGCTTGCGAGGCAACGCTGGACCGTGTGCATGGGGACTCCTCGTGGCAATGATGGTCCGCGAGCGAGGACGGGGCGTCAACCCGGGCCCCGAAGGCTGAAGACGCTGCGCAAGGCCCCCAACCCGACGAGCGGCCATGGCCGCGATCGTCGAGCGGATCAGGTGCCGTCGGCGGCTGGGGGGGCGGGCGTCGGCTCGGCCACTGGTTCGGGCGCCGGCGGAGCCGCTTTGGCGGGGGCAGGCGCAGGTGCCTGCGCCGGACTCTTGCCGCCGAGCAACGCGCGCAGGTTCGCGAGGCTCGTGAACTCGCCCTTGTGCGTGCGCGTCTCGACGACTTCCTTGGCTGGCTCGACCGTGTAGACACGCTGCTCGCGCCCACCGCGATCGCCGCGGTCGCGCGGTCCGCGGTCGAAGGAGCGCTCGCGGCGCTCACCGCGCTCCTCGCGCTCCCCGGGCGCCCCGCGTGGACCTGCGCGGCCGCCGAAGCGACGGCGTTCGCCGCCTTCCTGGCCGGGCTCGGGCGGTCCGCGGCGTTCGCCAGCACGCGCGCCGAAGTAGCGGCTGCCGGGGTGCGCAGCAGCACCTTGGGTCTCGGCCTCCCGACGCCGCGGGCGCCGGCCCTGCTGCTGCTCCATGCGTTCGCCGAGCGTCGGCAAACGCCCTTCCTGCAGGTGACGCGGCTTGTGCATCGACAGCGAGATCTTCTGCGTCGCCTGGTCGACGCTGAGCACCCACACCGTGACCACTTCGCCGACGCGCAGCATGTTCTGCGGGTCGCGCACGCGATTGCCGGGAATCTGCGAGATGTGGATGAGGCCGTCGTGCCCGATGCCGAGGTCGACGAACGCGCCGAACTCGGTGAGGTTGGCGACGCGCCCGCGCAGCTCGCGGTCGGTGTGCAGATCGGCGATCGTCTTGACACCCTCGTTGGCCGTCGCGACGAGTTGGCCGCGCGGATCTTCGCGCGAGCGCGACAGCACCTGCAGCACGTTGATCACTCGCGCGCGCGGGCAGTCGGCCGTCGCGAACTCGTCCGCGGGTACTTCGCGCAGGTTGTGCGCAGGCAGCTCGAGCGGCGGCACGCCCTTCTTCGCGGCGACCGCCATGACGACCGCGTAGTCCTCGGGATGGACCGGGGAGGCGTCGAGCGGTTCGGTGCCGCCGACGATGCGCAAGAAACCCGCGATGTTGCGCACGGTGCTCTCGCCGAGGCCGGGCACGTCCGCGAGTGTCTGGCGGTTCGGGAAGCCGCCGATCTTGCGGCGGTGCTCGAAGATCGCCTGCGCCTGCTCGGGTCCGAGGCCCGGAACCAGCTCGAGCAGATCCTGGCCGATCGTGTTGAGATCGCAGCCGACCATGGCCAGGCAGGACGAGGTCACGGCCGCGAGCTCGCGCTGCAGCATGCCCTGGTGCACGTCGTCGAGCGTCTGGCCGAGGCCGAGCGTGCGCACGTCCATGCGCGCGAGCTCGAGCAGCGGATCCTGCAGGCGCCGGCCGAGCGATATGGCCGTGCGGATGCCGACCTCGATGCCCGGCATCGCCTTCTTGCCGATCGAGCTCGTCGCGTAGATCGTCGAAGCGGCTTCGTCGACGGGCACGAGCATCGGCAGCGGGGTCTCGCCGAGCGCCTCGCGCAGCTGCGCGACCACACGCTCGCTGCCGGCCTGCCGGCGGCCATGCGGCACCGCGACGGCTGCCGGTTGCTCGGTGCGGATCAGGTCGACGAGCCACGCGAGCGCGCCCTGCTTCTGCTCGTCGGTCTCCATGGGCAGCGTCTTGTGCTGCGCCACGGAGCCATCCTCGCCGAGCAGCACGGCCCAGACCACGCGGCTGCTCGTGCGCAGCGACAGCGTCTTCTTGTGACCGAGCGGAGGAGACAGCAGCTGCGAACGCAGGTTGCGGCCGTAGGTGCGCACGGCCTCGCGATCCGCCTTCTCCTTGAGACGGCGCCGCACGTCCTTGCCGCACCCCTCCTGCAGGTGTTGCGCGGCGTGGTCGAAGACGAGGTTGTAGAACTCGAGCAGCGGCGAGTCGTCGGGCAGGTCTGCGGCATGCATCTCGCGCAGCAACTCGCGATGGCGGCCTTCGGGCAGCGTCAGCTCGAGCACGAGGATGCCCTCGCGCTCGGCGCGGCGCAGCGCCAGCATGCGCCCCACGGGGATGCGGCCGATCGGCTCGGCGAAGTCGAAGAAGTCCTTGTAGCGCGCTGCGTCGCTCTGGTCCGGGTTCACGGCTCGCGCGCGCAACAGACCGCGACGCAGCTCGTCGCGAAAACGCGCCCGTGTCATCGGATCGTGCGCGATGCGGTCGCTGAGGATCAGCAAGGCGCCTTCGAGCACCGATTCGGGAGCCGGCAGGCCGTTCTCGGCGGACACGTATTGGTTCGCGACGTCCTGCAGCGACTGTTCGCCGAGCTGCCGGTGTTGGATCGCGAGCGCGAGCGGCCCGAGCCCCTTCTCCTCCATCTGCTGCGCGATGCCGCGCCGGCGCGGCCGCATGGCTTGGTAGAAGTCGTCGATCAGATCCTGGTCCACCGACGTGAGCAGCATGGACTCGAGCTCGGGCGTGCGGCGTCCGCGTTCGTCGGCCTGCTGCAGGATCGCCTGCTTCCGTTGTTCCAACTCGCTGAGAATGTGCAACCGCTCCGCCATCTCCTGCACCCGTTCTTCCCCCAGGTTGCCGACGAGGTAACGCCGGTAACGCGCGATGAAGGTGGGGGTGGCGTCTGCCTCCAGCAGCGCAATGACCGCCTTGATTGCTTCGGGCGGACTGTCGAACTCGGCGAGCAGACGATCGAGCGTGGCTTCGGATGCCATGGTTGTTGGCGGCGGATTGGCCGCGTGGTGGGCAAGCACCATAACATTTGCCCGTTCGGCCGCCAGCTTTCGAGGCCGCGCGAAGCCGCCGCCGCGCGAATTGCAGTTGCCGGTCTCTCGCAATGGCCGCAAGATCGCGTGCTCTCCTCCGGCACGAACGATGACGCGCGCAGTCGACCAGTCGAAGATCCGACGCATCTGGCTGCGCGCGCCGAACTGGCTCGGGGACTTCGTCATGGCGACCGCCACGTTCGCGCGGGTGCGGGCGGCGTTCCCCTCGGCGCACCTGACCGTCGGGTTGCGGCCCTATCTGCGGCCGCTGCTCTCGGGCGCGAAGCTCTTCGACGAAGTCGTGGATACTCCGAGGGCCAGGGGCCTCCGCGATCTCTGGCGGCAGGTCGCGCACATGCGCGCCGGACACTACGACCTCGCGATCGTGCTGCCGAACTCGCTGGCGACGGGTCTCGTGCCGTTCCTGGCCCGCGTGCCGCTGCGGCTCGGCTACAAGCAGGGGCGGTCGCTGCTCATGAATCTCGGCCGCACTGCCGCGATGCGCCGCGGCTTGTTGGATCGGCGCACGGGTCCACGGCGCTGGCCGACGCCGATGCCGAGCTACTACCACGACCTGCTCGACGTGATCGGGTTGCCGGCCGGCGGCGAGCACCCGCAACTCGCGGTCACCGAGGCCGAGGAAGCGTGGGTCGGCGAGCATCTGCGTTCGCTTGGCATCGACGAAAGCACGAAGCTCCTGCTGTTGGTGGTCGGCGCGAACTACGGCTCGAGCAAGCTGTGGATGCCCGAACGCTTCGCAGCGGTCGCGAGGCACTTCCAGGAGAGGAGGTCGATGCGCGCGCTCGTTCTCGTCGGGCCGTCGGAGGTCGAGCTCGGCGAACGCATCGCGGCCGAGGGCGGCGCGATCGCGTTGAGCAAGCCCGTGCTTCCGCTCGACAAGTTGAAGGCGCTCGTGCGGCGCGGCGCGTTGATGATCACGGGTGACACGGGACCGCGGCATCTCGCGGTCGCGTTCGACCGGCCCGTCGTGTGCCTGATGGGGCCGAGCGATCCGAACTACACGAACTACTGCCTCGAGCACACCGAGCTGATCCGCAAGGAGCTCGAGTGTTCACCGTGCCAGCGCAAGATCTGCCCGCTCGGGCATCATCGCTGCATGCGCGACATCGCGGTCGAGGAAGTGATCGCGGCGGGGGAGCGGTTGCTCGCTCGCGCTCGGTAGGTAGCGATGTCCCCGCAGGTTTCAGGTGCTTGGTAGAGAACGTCGCCGCGATCGGGCGGCTGGAGACGACATTCGCCAGTTGGTGGGTCGCCCCGCGGCGACGGAATCACTGCGCCCGCACGAACAGGTGGTCGACGAACACCGAGTCGTTGCCCGTGACGTTGCGGCGGTTGTCGGAGTCGATGACGCGCACGCGCACGGTGCCCGAGACGCCGGCCGGCAGCACGAAGGTCTGGTAGACGTTGTCGTCGACCGTCTTCGTCACGGTGACCGCCGTGACCCACTGGTTGCCGTTGCGCACCTGGAACAGGAACGTGTCGTTGTCCGCCGACACGGTGCGGTGCGCCTGCAGGTGCAGCGTGCGCGTGCCGGTCGCCGGCACGCCGGCGATCTGCCACTCGTGCTCGAGGCTGTTGCGCTTGTTCGTCGTCACTTCGGTGATCTGCTGGTACTGCGCGTCGTCGACCTGCGTCAGCGTGAACGTACCCGTGACGACGCCGTGGTTCGGTGTCTCCGCGGTCGCGAGGTAGTCGGCCACGCTCGCGGTCGTCGCGCTGGCGACGTTGCTGTAGCCCGAGGCGCCTGCCGCGTTGTTCGCATACACGCGATACGAGTACGTCGTGTTGGAGCTCAGTCCCGTGTCGGCCAAGGTCGTGATGTCGGCGCCCACGCTGCCGGCCGGAACGAAGTTGACGCCGTCGAGCGAGCGTTCGATCTCGAAGCTCGTTTCGTTGTTGCTGTTGTCGGTCCACGCGAGGTCGACGCGGTTGGCACCGGCGGCCGTGGCAGTGAGGCCGGTCGGTGCCAGCGGCGGCAGGGGCGGTGCGACACTGACGCCGCTGACGACGAGCGCGTAGTCGCAGTCGACACCCGGCGTCTCGACGTGGCTGTCCTGGTTGATCTCGGCCGCGATGACCTGCACGGTCCAGGTTCCCGCAGCCGGATTCTGCACGAACACGTTCTCGACCGTGTCGACCGTGTTCGCGGTTCCGCCCGCAGTGCTGTAGTTGCCCGCGAGCAGGCCGTTGTTGCCCCAGTACACGGTGCTGGACGGCGACGTGACCTTGAGATCGAGGTTGTTGATCCGGTGCAAGGTCGACGACGTCGTGCCCGGAGGATCGCGATAGACCATCGTGACCTTGAGCTCGGGCGTGCCGGCCGCGACGTTCACGACGTGCGTGCTGGTCTGCAGGTTCGTCAGCACGACGCTCTCGTCGATCACGAGCATCTGGTTGCGCCGGTCGTACATCGTCTTCAGGTCCGGGTGGCCCCAGCCCTGGTGCGTGCGCGTCAGGTCGTGGCTCGTGCCCGAGAACGTCCACTGGCTCGCCGTGTTGATCAGCATGGCTTTCGCGGTCGTGTTCTGCGGCGCCGAGTTGAACACCGACGTCGACGTCGGGTTGCCGAACACGCCCTGATGCCAGAGCTGGTAGAACGCGCCGAGCATGCCCGCGCAGATCGGCGTGGCGCCCGACGTGCCGCCGAACGCCGAGTAGTAGTTGCTCGTCGTGTAGCCCGCCGTGCCGACCTGGTCGGTGCACAGGATCGAGTCGTAGAAGCTCGCGATGTCGGGCTTGATGCGGCCGTCGGCGGCCGGGCCGATGCTGGCGCCACCGGTCCAGTTGTCGTCGCTCTTGGTCAACGTGTTGAGGTGCTTGATGCCGCCGACCGAGATGATGTTCTTGGCCCACGCCTGCGGCCGCGAGCTCTGGCTGCCGAGGTTGCTCTGCGACTGCAGGATGCTGATGCGCGAGTGATCGAACAGGATCTGATCCATGTTCTGGCTCACCGACGTGTAGGCGGTCGTCTGGGCGTCACCCCAGCTGTTGCTCTGCAACACGCACTGCCACACCAGCGACGGATTCACGAGCTCAGCAGTGTGTGCCCATCGACTGCCACCCGAGAAGCCCGACTCGTAGTCGGCGATCGCGAGGAACGCGCTCGGCACGCCGCCGCGCGCGGCCGCGTTGCCAGCCCCGCTGCCGACGACGATGCCCGACGTACAGGTGCCGTGGGCCGACGGGCCATTGGTCGCGCCGTGCACGAGGAAGTTCGTGATGTCGGGGTGGATCTGGTCGCAGCCGCCGTCCATGACCTCGACGCGCACGCCCTGGCCGCTGACTCCGGTCAGGCCCTCGACGTAGTTGGCGCCGTGGAACTCGCGCGCGATGTCCATGTCGTTGGACGGAGCACTCCAGCGGTCGATCCACTGCACCTCGAAGCACGCCGCGAGGGCCGGCAGCCGCTGCACCGGCAGCGTGACGCTCATGAGGAACGTCTCGTTCGACACGTCTTCGACCACGCCGCCCAGCTCCCGCACGAGCCGTGCTACGGTCTGCTTGCTCGCTGCGCCGCGGTGCATCGTCAGCACATTGACGCGCAGCTCGCCGCCAGCCTTCGCCGCGATCGCGGCCAGCAGTGCCTGCTCGAGCTTGTAGGCAGGATGGAACGGCACGACGGCGCGCACGAACGGCAGCGCCGCGACTGTGTCCCTGGTGCCGGGCGGCAGTGCCCAGACGTTCGCCGCATTGGCGAGGAACAGCAGGTTCTCCGCGCCGAGCAGCGCAATTGCCTGCCGGTACTGCTCGAGGCCCGGCGTCCAGTACTGCACGATGAAGAGGCCCGCGGTCGCATCGGCCGCGAGCTCCGCTGGGACCGCCGGAGTGTCGGCGAGCGCATCGAACTCTTGCAGGCGCAGTTTGAGCTTGTAGTCGATGGCGCGCGGCTCGGTGAACGTGCGGCCGTCGCGCGAGAAGCGGTAGAACGACGTGCCCGCTTCGGTCCACTGCTGCGCGATCACGGTCCCGTCGAGAGCGTGAAGCGTGCGGACCGTGGGTGCAGGATCCTGGGCCAGAGCGAAGCAGGAGAAGTACGCCGAGGCGACGCAAAGGAAGCGCGAGGACATGGAGAGCCTCCAGAGAGAGAGAGACGGGGTAACGAGGTACCGACCCGCGTGGGTCGGAGGGCCCATCGTCGCGTGCTCGCTGCGGAGCGTCACTCCCCGACCACTGGCTCGGCTCGGGCCTCGATGCTCTGGATCGGTGGCAACCACTTCACGTGATCGCACGCCCGATCGTTCGCACGAGCCGCGTGGTTGCTCAACTTCTCGGTCGTGGCGGCACCACGAAGTCCTGCGTCACGGCGCGATAAGCCACCTCGTTCGCCATCCCTTCGTCAGGTGATCCCCCGCGTGGTCTGCAGGTGAATTCCGCAGGCGATTTCGATGTGCTGCCCGGTCATGGGCCGCCCCGAGCCTACGGGGAACTACTGCGCGCGCACGAACAGGTGGTCGACGAACACCGAATCGTTGCCCACGGCGTTGCGGTTGTTGTCGGAGTCGATGACGCGCACCCTCACGGTGCCCGACACGCCGGCCGGCAGCACGAAGGTCTGGTAGACGTTGTCGTCGAGCGTCTTCGTCACGGTGACCGCGGTGATCCACGACTTGCCGCTGCGCACCTGGATCGGGAACGTGTCGTTGTCCGCCGACACCGTGCGGTGCGCCTGCACGTAGAGCGTGCGCGTGCCCGTCGAGGGCACGTTCGCAATCTGCCACTCGTGCTCGAGACTGTTGCGACTGCTGCTGGTCACTTCGGCGATCTGCTGGCGCTGCCCATCGTCGGCTTGCGTCAGCGAGAACGCGCCCGTGACGACGCCGTGATTCGGCGTCTGGCTCGTCACGACGTAGTCGATCACACTCACGCTCGCGGTCTTCGCGAAGGCGATGTTGCTGTAACCCGAAGCCCCGCCCGCATTGTTCGCGTACACGCGATACCAGTAGGTGGTGTTCGGGCTGCGTCCCGTGTCGGCGAACGTCGTGACGCCGGCGCCGACGCTGCCGGCTGCAACGAAGTTGGAGCCGTCGAGCGAGCGTTCGATCTCGAAGCTCGCTTCGTTGCTGCTGTTGTCGGTCCACGCGAGGTCGACGCGGTTGGTGCCGGCGGCGGTGGCCGAGAGGCCCGTCGGCGCGGCAGGCGGCAGAGGCGGCGGGGGCGGTGCTCGATCGACACCGCTGACGACGAGCGCGTAATCGCAGTCCACGGCCGGCGTCTCCTTGTGGCTGTCCTGGTTGATCTCGGCCGCGATGACCTCGACGGTCCAGGTTCCTGCCGCCGGGTTCTGCACGAACACGTTCTCGACCGTGTCGATCGTGTTCGGCGAGCCGCCGGGCGTGCTGTAGTTGCCGGCAAGCAGGCCGTTGTTGCCCCAATACACCGTACCGGACGGGTCCGTGACCCTGAGATCGAGGTTGTTGATCCGGTGCAAGGTCGACGACGTCGTGCCGGGCGGATCGCGGTAGACCATCGTGGCCTTCAGCTCGGGCGTGCCGGCCATGACGTTCACGACGTGCGTGCCGGTCTGCAGATTGGCGAGCACGACGCTCTCGTCGATCACGAGCATCTGGTTGCGGCGGTCGTACATCTGCTTCAGGTCCGGGTGGCCCCAGCCCTGGTGCGTGCGCGTCAGGTCGTGGCTCGTGCCCGAGAACGTCCACTGGCTCGCCGTGTTGATCAGCAGGGCCTTCGCGGTCGTGTTCTGCGGCGCCGAGTTGAACACCGACGTCGACGTCGGATTGCCGAACACGCCCTGGTGCCAGAGCTGGTAGAACGCGGCGAGCATGCCGGCGCAGATCGGAGTGGCGCCCGACGTGCCGCCGAACGCCGAGTAGTAGTTGCTCGTCGTGTAGCCGGCGCTGCCGACCTGATCGGTGCACAGGATCGAGTCGTAGAAGCTCGCAATGTCGGGCTTGATGCGGCCGTCGGCGGCCGGGCCGATGCTGGCACCGCCGGACCAGCTGTCGTCGCTCTTGGTCAGCGTGTTGCCGTGTTTGATGCCGCCAACGGAGATGACGTTCTTGGCCCACGCCTGCGGCCGCGAGCTCTGCGTGCCGAGGTTGCTCTGCGACTGCACGATGCTGATGCGCGAGTGGTCGAACAGGATCTGATCGAGGTCCTGGCTCAGCGACGTGTACGCGGTCGTCTGCGTGCTGCCCCAGCTGTTGCTCTGCACCACGCACTGCCACGACAGCGACGGGTTCACGAGCTCGGCCGTGTGGGCCCACCTGCTGCCGCCCGAGTAACCCGACTCGTAGTCGGCGATCGAGAGGAACGCGCTCGGCACGACGCCGCGTGCGGCTGCGTTGCCGGCGCCGCTGCCGACGACGATGCCCGACGTGCAGGTGCCGTGGGCCGACGAGCCGTTCGTCGCGCCGTGCAGCAGGAAGTTCGTGATGTCCGGGTGGATCTGGTCGCAGCCGCCGTCCATGACCTCGACGCGCACGCCCTGGCCGCTGACCCCGGCCAGGCCTTCCACGTAGTTCGCGCCGTGGAACTCGCGCGCGATGTCCATGTCGCAGGACGGCGCGCTCCAGCGGTCGATCCACTGCACCTCGAAGCTCGCCGCGAGGGCCGGCAACCGGTGCACCGGCAGCGTCACGCTCATGAGGAACGTCTCGCTCGACACGTCGTCGACCACGCCCCCGAGCTGCCGCACGAGCTTTGCGACGCTGTCCTGGCCTCGAGCCCCGCGGTGCATGGTCAGCACGTTGACCCGCACTTCGTCGCTGGCGTTCGCTTCGATCGCGGCCAGCAGCGGCAGATCGAGCTTGTAGGCCGGGTGGAACGGCACGACCGCGCGCACGAACGGCAGCGCCGCGACCGCGTCCTTGGTGCCGGGCGGCAGCGCGTAGACGTTCGCCGCATTCGGCAGGAACAGCAGGTTCTCGCCGCCGAGCAGATCGATCGCCTCCCGGTATTGCGGGAGGCCCGGCGTCCAGTACTGCACGATGTACAGGCCGCAGATCGCATCGGCGCCGAGCCCCCGCGGAAGCGAGGGTGAATCGAGCAGCGCATCGAACCCGTACAGGCGCAGCTTCAGCGTGTAGTCGGCGGCGGCGGGCGCGGTGAAGTTCCGGCCGTCGGCGCTCAAGCGGTAGAACGACTTGCCGTTGTCGCTCCAGTGTTGGGCGACCACGGTGCCGTCGATCGCTTGGAAGGTGCGAACGCCGTGAGCCGGGACGCCCGCAGGCGGATTCTGTGCGACGCAGAGGCAGCAGAAGAGCGTCGTCGAGCCGGCCGAAAGGAAGCGCGAGAACATGGAGGCCTCCCAGGGAGACGAGGAACGGGGTCCGACCGCGAAGTCGCGTCGGGACGTGGGGCAAGTGTGGCTCCTTTCTCGTCGAGCTGTAGTTCCGGGCCCCCGTTCGTCCCGGTGTGAGTCAGGGCGCCAGGCGGAAGATGGTGGTCGCGGCGACGCCGACAAGACGTTGCGCGCCGTGTCATCGGAGCCGGAGTGCGACCCGGCTCTTCACCGGTACCGTCTGCTCGGCGAGGTAGGCCGTGCCATGCCACCTTCACCAAGCACGTCGAGCCGTCAAGACCGTCGCGCCATTGCCTGCAACACGCTGTCGACGTGCGCCTGGAAGCGGCCGAGTGCACCCGCGATCGATGGGTGGATGCGTTCGAGTCGCTCGGCGTGCCGCCGCACTAGCTCCGGGTCCAGCTCCAGGACGTAGGCGTTGCGAAAGAAGTGCCGGAACCTGCGCAGCTCGTGCAAGTCATCGACGACAGCAGGATCGATCACTGGCGGGCGCAAGCCAGGGATCTCGATCTGCATCTGGGACAACAGGTCGACGTGCCATGAAGGACCAGCAGGCATGTTCTCGTCCAGCAGCCGTGCGGTGCGTTCGAGCAGCGTCTCGAGGGCGGTGTAGTAGCCGTGCAGATTCACGGCCACGAGCATGAGATCGGCGCGGCCGAGCGCATTGCGGTTCCGCCAGACGCCCAGCAAGTTGCCTACCTCGTGGCACGCGCCTGCAGGGCCCGCGCATCGAGCCCGACCTCGGACTGCAGACGCGCGAGCCGCGTCAGTGTCTGTGGGTCACTTGCCATCCAGACGCACCCCTTGCTGCACGACGCGCTTGCGGAAGGAATCCGGCAACTCCTCGAAACGCAGCATGTCGACCGGCAGGCGCAGCGCGCGCGTGAGGCCGACTTCGAGTCGACAGGCCTGCTCGGGCGTTGCGCCGCGCAGGACGACATCGATGTCGCTGCGTTCGCCGAAGCCACCCCAGGCCAGCGATCCGATGAGCCATGCTTCGGTGCCGGAACCCAATTGTTCAGCCATGCGCTGGACCACGCGAGCGCGCACTTCCGCGGCGAAGGCGTCGCGAGCTGCGCGTGCAGCCGCGGCGCGCTCGAGCAGGGTCGCTACCGCCTCGTCGGTCGTGACTGCCATGGGCGCATCATTGCACGCGAACCTGTGGCGCGGAAGAGGTGTGAGGCGGTTCCGGACTGGTGCGTCGCCATGCATCGCGAGCGGCAGATCGGTGTGGGAAAGCCACCGGCTTGTCGGCGGACCTGCCCCGCGAAGTCGCAGGCTCAGCCCACGATCGCCTTCCTGATCGATCGCGGCGATGCGCTGCGCAGCAGGTCGTGTTGCGTTTGCCGCCCGCCCGAAGGCGCGGCGAAGGACGCGCGTGGACGCCGGGCAGCGGTGGTCCAGAGGCGTCGAGGGGTCGAGGAGGCGCGTCAGGACCGGGGGACAATCGCGAGGACCTGTGGATAGGATCCTCCTTGTCGTGACGGCTGCGCGTGTTACAGGCGGCGCCACCGCGGCTATCCAATGTCAGTATTGCCCGAATGAGCCAAGGCCCCTTCCTCCTCGTCGTCACGCGCGACGGCAAAGCCGAGACTCACGCCTTCCACCAGGACGTCGTGTCGATCGGTCGTTCGCGCGAGTGCGAACTGTTCCTGCCCGACCGCCTCATCTCGCGCATCCACTGTCGCATCGAACGCACGGACGGCGTCTTCGCGCTCGTCGATGCCGGGGCACAGAACCCAGCGAAGATGCGTGGCCGCCCCGTGTTGCGCGCGGAGCTCAAGGTCGGCGAGTCGTTCACGCTCGGCAGCTACGAGATCACGCTCGGCATGCCGGCGACCGAGAACGCTTCGGTCGACGAGACGCGGCCCGGCGACAACCCGCGCGGCAGCCACGATCTCGTGGCGTTCCTGCAGCTCGCGCGCGCGCTCAACGAAGAGCAGAACCTGACGCGCCTGCTCACGCAGATCGTCGATGCGACGATCCAGCTGTGCGGAGCCGAGCGCGGCTTCCTGATCCTCGGCCGCAGCGGCGAACACTCGGTCGAGGTCGCGCGCAACTTCGCGCAGGAGGAGGTGCTGTCGCCCGAGTTCAAGATCTCGCGCACGATCGCGAACCGCGTGATGGCCACGGGCGTGCCCGAGCTGACCACGAATGCGCAGGAGGACGACCGCTTCCGTGACCTGCAGTCGGTGGCGGATCTGCGGCTGCGCTCGGTGTTGTGCATCCCGATCCGCATCCAGGGCGAGGTCGGCGGCGTGCTCTACGTCGACAACCGGCTCCAACAGCAGATGTTCCAGGAGCGCGAGAAGTCGCTGCTGTTGTCGCTGGCCGATCACGCGGGCACGGCGATCTGCAATGCGCGCGCGATGGAGCAGCTGCGCAGCAAGCAGATCGAGCTGCAGAGCGCGCTCGATCGCGTCGACCAGCTCAACGCGGCCTTGAAGGGGCAGCTGCAGGAGACGACGTCGGAGCTCACGCAGATACGCGAGGAGATCAGCGCGCAGAGTCTCGGCCAGCGCAGCAAGTACGACTACAAGCAGATCGTCGGCACGGGGCGCGCGATGCGCACGCTGTTCGCGTTGCTCGACAAGTACATCGAGGCCGACGACCCCGTCTTGATCACCGGCGATTCGGGCACCGGCAAGGAGCTCGTCGCGCGCGCGATCCACGCGCACAGCCGCCGCAGCAGCCGGTCGTTCGTCAGCGAGAACTGCGCGGCTCTGCCCGAAGCGCTGCTCGAGAGCGAGCTGTTCGGCTACATGCGCGGCGCGTTCACGGGTGCGACGAGCAACAAGAAGGGTCTGTTCGAGACCGCCGAAGGCGGCGTGTTGTTCCTCGACGAGGTCGGCGACATGCCGATCGAGCTGCAGAAGAAGCTGTTGCGCGTGCTGCAGGAAGGCCAGGTGCGGCCGCTCGGCAGCCAACACACGATCAAGGTCGACGTGCGCCTGATCTGCGCCACGAACCGCAACCTCGAGCTGATGGTGCGCGAAGGCGAGTTCCGCGAGGACCTCTACTACCGGCTCGCGGTGCTGCCGGTGCACCTGCCGCCGCTGCGCGACCGGCGCGAGGACGTGCCGCAGCTCGTGAAGCGGTTCTTGAGCGACCTGCAGCGCGAGACGCAGATCCGCGTGCGCGTGAGCCCCGACGCGATGGAGCGCATCGCCGCATACACGTGGCCCGGCAACGTGCGCGAACTGCAGAACGAGATCCGCCGCGCGGCGATCCTCTGCGACGGCATCATCCTGGAGTCCCACCTGAGCCAACACGTGCGCGAGGGGCGCCGCGGGCCCGGCACGGGTTTGCCCGACGACGGCCTCGTGCCGTCGGAACGCGGCACCACGCTGCCGGACATGGTTCGGGAGCTCGAGACACGCGAGATCCAGAAGGCCTTCGACCGCGCGCAGTCCAACAAGAGCCGCGCCGCCGAGCTGCTCGGCTTGTCGCGCTTCGCCTTGCAGCGCAAGCTCGACAAGTATGCTCTCGATGCCGATGGCCGCCCGACCGGGGCGCAACCGGCCAACGACGAAACCGGATGACGCTTCGCCCGTGACGGCGCTCGGATGACCTTCGCGCAACCCTTTTCGGACTACGAGATCCTCGATCGCGTCGGCGCGGGGGCGATGGGCACGGTCTTCAAGGCGCGCCACAAGAAGCTGAACCGCATCGTCGCCCTGAAGGTGCTGAAGCCGTCGCTCGCGCGCGACGCGCGTTACGTGGACCGCTTGCGCCGCGAAGCCCGCATCGTCGCGTCGCTGAACGACCCGCACATCGTCACGGGCTACGACCTCGGCGAAGAGGGCGGCTACCACTTCTTCGTGATGGAGTTCATCGAGGGCAAGTCGCTGCGCGCGCTGCTCGTCGAGTGGGGCATGTTCGCCGAGGAATACGTGCGCGGCGTGGCGCGGCAGGTCGCGCAGGCCCTCGACCACGCCTACCAGCGCGGCGTGATCCACCGCGACATCAAGCCCGGCAACATCCTGATCGACGAGCACGGCGTCGCGAAGTTGACCGACATGGGTCTCGCGAAGGGGCCCGCCGATCTCACGTTGACGCGCGACGGTGCGACGGTCGGGACGCCGCAATACATCTCGCCCGAGCAGGCGCGCAATCCGCAGGACGTCGACGTGCGCAGCGACCTCTATTCGCTCGGTGCGACGCTCTACCACATGGCGACCGGCGTGCCGCCGTTCCGCGGCGACACGATGGCCCAGTTGATCACGAACGTGCTCAACGAGACGCCGCCGGCGCCGAACGACGTGAATCCGGCGCTCTCCGAGGGGCTCTCGCTCGTGATCCGCAAGCTGCTCGCGAAGGACCTGCGCGTGCGCTACCAGACGCCGAGGGAGCTGCTCGACGATCTCGATCGCATCGACCGCTCGCTGCCGCCGCAGGTCGATGCTGCGAGGCTGGCCGCCGAAGCCGCGCACCGGCCGCGAGTCCTGCTCGGTGCGTTCCTGACGGTGGCAGTGACAGGGCTCGTCGGCGGCGGCTGGTGGCTCGGCTCGCAGACGCGCGAACCGATCGCCGTCGTACCGACGAGCGACGAGTTCATTGCGAACCTCGACGCGAACCTGCTGGCGCTGCCGACGCCGGGGCGGCGGCTCGAGCTGCTGCTCGGCACCGTGCACTCGGCGCCGACGGGCACCGCGCGGCAGATCGACGAGCGCCGGCTCCGGATCCTCGAGGAACTGCAAACGGCCGTCGATGGCGTGGCGTCGCAGCTGCTCGGACCGGACTGGAGCGAGCTCTCGACCTGGCTGCGCGACCCGGTCGTCTGGCCCGATCGCAGGCGCTGCGAGATCGAACGTATCCAGCCGTTGCTGCAGAAGCGCGCCGGAGTCGGTCTCGGCCCTGGACCGATGCCGGGCAACCTGCAACGCGCGCGGATCGACGAGCTGCTCGCGCGGATCGACAGCGAGCTGCAGGCGCGCGACGGCGAGGTTCTCGTGCGCTTCCAGTCGTTCCTCGACGAGACGCTGCCGGCGCGCGTCGAAGAACGCCTGCGTGCCCGCGACTTCGCGGGAGCCGACCACCTCTGGGCCGATGCGAAAGCGAGGTTCTTCGAGGGCGTGAGCATGCCGCTGCTCGAACGGCTGCCCGAGACGATGAAGTCGCGAATCGAAGAGAGTTACAAGGGCGCGAAGAAGGCCGCGCTGGCGGTCATCGACGCGGCCGAGGCCAAGGAGGCCGAGGCGCTGCGAGAAGAAGTGATCACCGTGTGCAGCGATCTCGAAGAGCGTCTGCGCCGCGGCGTGTATCCCGACTCCGTCGCGTCGGCGATCACGCAGTTCCGGGTGAGTCTGCAGCAGATCTGGCCCGCGTCGAGCCGGTTCCGCGTGGGGTCCGGCCGCGATCCGTGGTCCGAGATCGAGCGCCGCCTCGGCGCGCTGCAGCACCAGGTCGACTTCGCGATCACGCGTGCCGCCGACACGAAGCTCGAGCAACGGTTCGATCTCGCCTGGCGCACGCTGTGCCACGGCACGGCTGCCGATGCGTTGGCCGTGCTCGAGGACGCGGCCACGCGCGACGACGCACAGCGCACTCGGCTCGCGCGGCACCGGCAGGCGCTCGCGGCCATGGCGGCGATCGAGAACGCGATGCTGCAGGCGCTCGCGCGGATCGGCCGCGGCGTCGTGGCCTTCCCGCGACAAGGCGGGCAGCCGGTCGAGCTGCGTATGGAGCCCCACGACGGGGCGCAACGGCTCGTGAGCCAGGTGATCGGACAACCGCCGCACGAGTCGCGGCTCACCGAGTATCGCATCAGCGACCTGCTCGCGCGGCTCCGGCAGGAAGGGCCCGACCCGCTGCAAGGGCTCGCTGCCGAGCAACGCGCGTTGGGCCTCCTCGTCGCGAAGTTCATCGGCGACGACCTCGCGAGTCTCGGCGCCGACCTGCGCGAGATCGAGAAGCAGCCGGACGCGTTCGTGTTCGACGAGATCTGGTTGCGCATCCTGACCGTGCGCAAGGAGCGGCCCGAAGCGACGCCCGACCGCGCCGAGTTGTTCGCGAACCTCAAGACCGCGCGCGAGGCCGCGACGAAGTCCGATGCGCACCTCACGGCGCTGATGCAGGCCATCATGACCTGCAAGAACCGCGTGCCCGAGGCCCTGCGCAACGGGCGTGAGGACGCCCAGCTGCGAGAAGCCGAGGCCTGGTTCGAACTCGCGCGCCAGCGGCGCGACGTCGAGACCGAAATGCGGGCCAGTGCTCCGAAGGGGGCCACGGTCGCCGTGTCGATCGCGGGCGAAGACCTCGTCGCCGAAGTGGACATGGCAGCGTCCGTGTTGCAGCACGATGCGAGCGACGGCTGGCACCTGCGCGATGGCACGCTCGAGTTCGCGGGCGGCGATCGGCCGTGGCGCGAAACGGCGTCGCAGCGGTTGAAGTGCAGCAGCGGTATAGAGCCGCGCGCGACGAAGATGCAGGTCGAAGTCGACGTCGTGCTGCCGCCGAGCACCGTGGGGCGCCGGCTCTACGTGTTCGAGTTCCGCGGCGTAGCCGCCGTTCTCGTGGTCAAGGCAAACGAGGCCGTGCACGGCGCGCTCGTCGAGGGCAACTTCGTGGAGCCAGAACAGGTGCAACGCGCGTTCCAGCACGCGCTGCTCGAGAAACAGGCCGGCAGGGTCGCCATCCCCGGAGCCGTGCATCGGGTGCGGCTCGAGCTCGAGCCCACGTATGGGCGGCGACGCGCAAACGTGAAGATCCACTTCGACGGCGCCGAGTTGCTCTCTGGCACGCACGACCTCGATGCGCAGGCCGCCGCCGCTTTCGTGCTCTACCCGCAGCAGGAGATCGCGGTCAGCCGTGTGGTCGTGAGGGCGCGCGGACAGTTGTAGGCGAAGCCAGGAAACTCCGCGGCACGCCTAATGGCGTTTCTGGCCTTCGCCACGCCGAGACTCGCGCGCCGGCGTGACAACCAGCAGCCCGTTCTCGACCAGCACCGGCGCGCGCCGCGAATGCGTGTGTTGCTCCCACGCGTAGGCGACCGCGAGCAGGTCGCCGTCGCGCCACGGGCGCATCGAGAACTCGAGCCCGAACGGCAAGCCGCTCGGGTAGAAGCCCGCCGGCACCGCGACCGCGGGGACTCCGATCATGTTGACCCAGCCCGTGGCCGAATGCGGCCCGTGGCTCACGCGGCCGTCCTGCGGCATCGTCTCGTCGGGCGGCGGCATCTGGATCGCCGGATAGACGTAGCCGTCGAGCTTCAGGCGGTCCAAGGGCTCGAGGTAGGCGGCGAGCATCGCGCGCCGCGGCGCGTGGTAGTTGCGTTCGGCGTCGGGATCGGCGTCGAAGGGCCGCTGCTCGATCTCGACGCCACCCATCAGGTGCGAGGCGCCCGTGCCGATCATCGACGGGAACAGCGGCGCCCCGACCACGCGCTGGTACTCCGCAGCCGAGCGATACTCCGGGGGGCCGAACACGGCGAGGAAACGGTTCGTGCCGACGAGCGTGTAGGGATACGTGCCCACGCGGCTCGCGAGCTTCGCGAAGCTCGCGGGCAGGACGTCGTCGGCGACGATCACCTCGGCGCCGGCCGAGCGCAGCGCGTCGAGCGCCTGCATGAACATCGCGCGCGTCGGCGGCCGCAGCGGCTCGTCGTCGTCGATGCGGAGCGCCTCGGCCGCCGCTTCGGGAACGCACGCCGGGATGCCGCGGAACGGGATGCCGTTGCCGGCCAGCACGAACGCCGGCACCGCGAAGCGCTTGCCCTTCAGCGCGTCGGCGCGCAGATACGGCTCGTAGGGCGGTCGTTGCGCGGTGTCGGGCACCTGCGTCGTGCACGCGTCGAGCGAGTCCGCGCCGATCATGACGCCGAGCGCGATCGCCGCATCGGTGACCGTGCGCGCGATCGGCCCCGTGTTGTCGAGCAGCCAGTCGAGCGGTGCGATGCCCGCGATGCTGACGAGACCACGCGTCGGGAAGCAGCCGACCAAGGCACTCGTGGCGGACGGCATGCGGATCGAGTTGCCGGTGTCGGTGCCGTTCCCGAGCACTGCCATGTTCGCGGCCACCGCGGTCACCGTGCCGCCCGACGAACCGCCCGGCGAGAAGCGCACGTCGTAGGCGTTGCCGGTGCGTCCGAACGAGGTGCTGCGGTTCGTGTCGCTGTTGGCGAGGTCCGGCATGTTCGTGTGCCCGACGATGATGGCGCCCGCTGCCTTCCACTTCGCGACGATGGTTGCGTCGCGCGGCGCGATCAGCTCGTGGCCTGGCCGCGTGAAGCCCTGCCAGCCGGCAGTCGTCACCTGGCCTTCGATGCTCGTGTTGGCCTTGATGACCACGGGCACGCCCCACAGCGGCCCGCGCGCGCTGCCGCTCTGCGCCAGCTCGGCGTCCTGTTGCGCGGCCTCGGCCAGGGCCTCGCGCCGGAACACCGTTTCGACCGCGCCGTAGACGCCGTTGTAGCGATCGATGCGATCGAGGTGCCACCGCACCACCTGCGCCACGGTGTATTTGCGCTCCGCGTAGAGGCGATGCAGCTGCGGCACCGTCACGTCCAGCAGATCGCGATCGATCGCGCCGGAGTCCGGGGCCGAGGACTGGCAGGCGACGGCGAGCACGAGCGCTGCGGCGAGGCCGGCGGCCGGCAGGGGGGTCTTCTCGAGCATGCGCTCAGCATGAAGGGTCGCGTGGTCCGGCGCCATGCAGCCGCGGCCCGGGCACGTCCTTCACCGCGGCGGCGTCGTGCCGACGTGCGGGCGCGACCACGGCTTCGGCACGGTGATCACCGGCTCGCGCAGGCCGGTGAGCCACTGCCATCGCAGCGCAAGCCGCAGCAACAGCGGCGGCTCGGGCTCGCATTCGCGCGCGAGCAGTGCATACGCGTGCGCCGTTCCGCTGTCGTCGCGCTCGTGATGCAGCTGGCTCGCCATCTTGTAGTCGATCGTCGGATCGGGCCGCTCGCGGCGCGCCGTGTGCAGCAGCGCAGCGGCCGCTGCCAGATCGTCCTCCGCGAACCGTTCCTGCGCAGCCGCGCGCAGCGCACGACAGTCGCTCGCGGCCGCCAACACCGTGGCGAGACGCTCCGCGAGTTGCGCGCGCACGGTCGGGTCCTCGGCCCCGATCATCGCGTGCAGCAGGTGCTCGCGCGCACTCGCATGGTCCCCTGCCGCCGCGGCGAGCTCGCCGAGGCGGCACTGCATCGCGGTCGACGTCCAGCCGAGGCGCTCGATGCGTTGCAGCGCGGCTCGGGCCTCGAGCGGCCGGCCGGCCACGAGCGCCTCGGTTGCCTGCGCCAGCAGGTGGTCGCTCGCGACCGCGGCGAGGTTCGCTTCGGCGAGGCCGAGCACGCAGGCAGTCGGGTCCTCGGCGAGATCGAACGCGCGGTCGAGTGCTGCGGCCAGCGCGGGGCCGAGCTCGGTGCAGAACGCGCCCACGACGCGGCTCTCGTTGCCATCCGGCACGATGCGCAGCTCGATGCTGGCCACGGCGTGTCGGCCGAACGCACGCAGCTGCCTCGCGCCGTCGAGCGCTTCGATCTGGACCTCGACGCCGGCTCCCGCGGCTCGCGGCACCACGCTGAGGCGGTGCGACGCGCAGGGCACCCAGAGCAACGCCGGCCCCTGCTCGAAGCGGACCTCGAACTCGTTGCGGCCGAGGTCGCGCGCAGGCGCGCCGTTCGCCTGCGGCAGCGGATCGGCGAACGGCAGCGCGTGGCGCAGCGCTCCCGCGGCGATCGCTGTGGCGAGGTCGGGCCGCAACGCGACTTGGCGCTCGTACTCGACTTCGAGCGGAGCATGCGGGCTCGTCGCACACGCGCCACCGAGGATCGCGATGCTGGCGAACAGGCATGAGGCGCGGCGTCTTGCCATTGGCGGCGGCAATACTTCGACGCCACGGCGATTCCGCTGCAGGTGTGGCGTGCGCGCCGTCCCGTTCCGGGAATCCATCACGCATCGCGACCGTGCGACCGCTGCTGCGTGTCGACTAGGTCTCTGCCACCACGAAGGCCGTCGCGACCGTTTCCGTGTGCGTGAGGCTCACGTGCAAGCGACGGATGCCGAGCAACGCCGCGCGTTCCGCGGCCGCTCCCGTGAGCGAGAGCCCGACCGCACCCGTGCCGTCGCGACCCACCTCGATCTGTTGGAAGCCGAGTCCGGAGGCCCAACCGGTGCCGAGACACTTCATCGCGGCTTCCTTGGCACAGAAGCGCGCCGCGAACGACTCGGCGGGCCGCGCCCGCGCGAGGCAGTAGGCGATCTCGTTCGGCGTGAAGACGCGCCGCGCGAAGCGTTCGCCGGCCTGTTGCCACAAGCGCTCGATGCGCGCGATCGCAACCGAGTCGACGCCCGTCGCGACGATCATGGGCCCGCAGTCTCCCGAGCCGCGCGAACGATCGCCAGCGTGTCGACGCGATCCTTCGTGAGCCAGTAGGCGCCGAGCTGCGTCGTGCCATCCGGCACCCCGGTGCCGGGCACGACGACCAGTTGCAGGCAATCGCGCCACAACGAGGCGCGATCCGCTGCCGACAACGCGGTGCTGCCCTGAGGATGGCTGTGGGCGAAGCCGAGCCACCGTTCGCCGCGCGCGCGGCACGCGGCCTCGGCTGCCGCGAAGACTGCCGCGGGAATCGTGAAGCGGTCCTCGGTGCACGTTGCGCCCACGACCGGCACGAACCGCTCCACGGCGAACGCGCCGCCGGTCCCGGCGAGCAAACCGACCATCTCGCGCGGCGCGGCTTGCACCGCAGCTCGTTCGAGCGCAGCCCGAGCACCGTCACTGAGCACGACTGGTCTCGACGACATGCCGCGTAGCCTAAGCGCTCGTCGCGCCGCGCCAACACTCGAGGCGCCCGCTCGCGCACGAGGCGCTTCACGGCCATGATGGGCCCATGCCCGAACCGCTCTACGGCACGCCGCAGCCCCATGGTTCGCCGCTGGGTCCGCTGTCGCCTCCGCTCGTGCGCAGCAGCACGTCGGCCCAACCCGACTCCGAGTCGCTGCGCCTCGTCGGCAGCGCCGAAAGCGCGAGCGATTTCTACCAGCGTCTCGGCCACCCCAACGGCCGGGCATTCGAGGGTCTCGTGGCAACGCTCGAAGGGGAGGACGGCGCCGTGTCGTTCGCGAGCGGCATGGCCGCGATGAGCGCCGCGTTGATGGCGCACTGCAAGAGCGGCGACCGCGTGCTGCTCGCCGAGGAGATCTACGGCGGCACGTCGGCCTTCGCGCTGCACGACCTCGTGCGTTTTGGCGTCGCCGTCGATCGGTTCTCGGCCCTCGACCTGCCGGGACTGCGCCAAGCGCTGCAGCGGCCTGCGCGGCTCGTCGTGTTCGAGACGCCGATCAATCCGACGCTGCGCCTCGCCGACATC
>Ga0111538_10001677_pt1 | contig 31251 bp, 21 predicted proteins | sample SoiMethybrSBSTD1_FD_79669 | JGI IMG/M metagenome (GOLD analysis project Ga0111538, IMG submission 79669) | Bulk soil microbial communities from a Populus tree surrounding site in Tennessee, USA - Soil MetaG P. TD hybrid SBSTD1 (version 2)... | ecosystem: Environmental > Terrestrial > Soil >... | reverse complement strand
TCCCGCCAACGACAACCTCTGCGCCACGATCGTCGGCCGGCCGGTCACCTATACCGCGGGCCGCAGCTACACCGGCGCGACGACGACGATGCTGCTGGCGCCCGGCGCCGATCACGTCGGCGAGGTGCAGGGGTGGAACGTCGACACCGGCAAGCGCACGTGGACGCATCCATTTCCCGGGTCGATCAACTGGGGGCCGATTCTCACCACCGGCGGCGGGCTGGTATTCAGCGGCGGCACCGGCGATCGGATGTTCCGCGCCTTCGACGCCACCAGCGGCGCCGTGCTGTGGGAGTTCCCGACCAACTCGGGGATCATCGGCCAGCCGACGTCGTTCGCGATCGACGGCAAGCAGTACGTCGCGGTGCAGTCGGGATGGGGCATCGACGCGCGCGCGATGCAGGGGCGCATGAGCCGGCTGGTGCCGGGCGAGTATCCCGAGGTGCCGGAAGGCGGCGCGGTGTGGGTGTTTGCGGTGAAATAGACGCTCGATCTCTTCGCGGCGCCTGTTTAACCGCAGAGACCGCCGAGAGCGCAGAGCTTTTTTTAAAAAGGATTTCAGATCTCCGCGATCTCCGCGATCTCCGCGGTTCGACAGGCGCGCGAAGAGTTCAAGATGGCGTGAAGGCGGGAGTCATCGCATCGACGTGACGTATTGCTTCGGGAGGTTCCCTATGCGCAGCAGAGCCCTGGGTATCCTTCTCGTCCTGGTCTTCACCCTCGCGCTGCCGGTTCGCGGGCAGACGCCATCCGGCGAAATCAGCGGCACCGTTGTCGACGCGAGCGGGCTGTCCGTGCCCGGCGTGACGATCACGCTCACCAACACCGCGACCAATGTCGTCCGATCCGTTCAGACCAACGAATCGGGACTGTACGTGATCTCGGCCATCCCGCCGGGCACCTACGACATGAAGGCCGAGCTCTCCGGCTTCGGGACGGTCGAGCGCAAGAACATCCTGGTGCAGGTCGGCAACGCCCATCGAATCCCGTTTACGTTGCAGGTGGGCGACCTGAGCGAGACCATCGTGGTCCAGGCGCACTCGCCGCTCGTCCAGACCGAGAACGCGGCGATCAGCACGGTGATCGAAAACCGCGCGATCGTGGAACTGCCGCTCAACGGCCGCAACTACCTGCAGCTGGCGTCGCTGATTCCCGGGGCGACGACCAACGGGCCGTCGTCGAGCCAGGGCAAGCAGCGCATGGGCGGCCAGCGCAACAGCTTCGCGCTCAACGTCGCGGGACAGCGCATCCACTTCAACCACTACTCGCTCGACGGCGTCGAGAACACCGACCTGAACTTCAACTCCTACATGCTGCTCCCGTCGGTCGATGCGCTGGAGGAGTTCAACATCGTTTCCGGCCTGTTCGACGCGGAGTACGGCCGCGCCATCGCGCAGGTCAACGTCTCGACCAAGTCGGGATCGAACAGGTTTCGCGGCACGGTGTTCGAGTTCCTGCGCCACTCGTCGCTCGACGCCAAGAACTTCTTCGACCGGCAGGATCTGCCGATCCCGCCGTTCAAGCGCAACCAGTACGGGTTCACGCTCAGCGGCCCGGTGGTCCTGCCGAAGATCGTGGATGGCCGGAACAAGCTGTTCTTCATGTTCAACTGGGAGGGGCTGCGCGAGAACAAGTCGCTGACGCAGACGCCCTCGCTCCCGCTCAGCGCGTGGCGGACCGGCGATTTCTCGGGGCTGCGCGACGCCAGCGGCAATCTCGTCCCGATCTACGATCCGGCCACGCGGGTGTTCGACGCGGCCGGCAACGTGCTGCAGGCGCCGACGCCGTTCCCGGGCAACCGCATCCCGGCGAATCGCATTCATCCGGTCTCGCAGAAGCTGCTGGCCTACTATCCGCTGCCGCAGCAGGAGGTCACCGGCGCCAACTTCGTCAACGACGAAGCGCGCGAGGTCAACGCCGACCAGTACACCTACCGGTTCGATTTCACGCAGGGCAAGTCGACCTGGGTCTTCCGCCACAGCATCTCGCACGAGCTCGGTTACGATCCGTTCCCGATCCCGAACATGGGGAGCAACACGGACACCGACGTGCAGCAGGCCGTGTTCGGCAACACGCGGACCTTCGCGTCGAACAAGCTCAACGACCTGCGGCTGGGCGTGGGCTATCTGAAGAACGGCCACATCTCGCGGCGGGCGAACGTCGAGAACGTGGTCAAGGATCTCGGGATCAACCTGCCGTCGGACAATCCGCTCTATTGGGGCGTGCCCAACATCAACGTCTCGGGGCTGTCGGGCCTCGGTGAAGAGAGCGACGCGCCGTTCATCAACGACGACACGACGATCCAGGTGGTCGACAACTTCACCTGGACGGTGGCGAAGCATTCGTTCAAGTTCGGCGGCGAGCTGCGGCACGTGCTCTACAACCAGATCGGCGGCGTCGTGACGCGCGGACGATTCGGGTTCGACGGGCGCTATACGCAGAATCCGCTGCTGCCGGCGGCGCAGCGGGGCGGCGCCGCCTTCGCCGACTTCCTCCTCGGCACCTTCAACAACTCGGAAGGGCAGGTCGGCGCGCCGATCGCGGATTTCCGCTCCAACTATTTCGCGGTCTACGCCCAGGACAGCTGGCGGCTCGGGTCGAACGTGACGATGAACTACGGCCTGCGCTGGGAGTACGACCAGCCGTTCACCGACACGAAAGACGCGATCGTGAACATCGACTTCGACTGGGCCAACACCTACGCGCCGATCTTCGTCCGTACGGGGACGGGCGATCCCTTCGAAGGAAATCCGCCGTTCCGGCTCGCCTCGGACATTCAGTACGTGCGCGACGGCCGCTTTGGCCGGGGCGCCTACAAGCCGGACAAGAACGACTTCGCGCCGCGCGTCGGCATCGCGTGGTCGGTGACGCCCGAGACGGTCATCCGCTCCGGCGGCGGGATCTATTACGTCCGCGACATCGGGAACGCGGTGTTCGACACGGTGCGAAATGCGCCGTTCACGATCCGGCGCAACGAGCCGGCCGAAAGCCTCCGTCCGAACTTGAGCTTCGAGCAGCCGTTCGCCCGCACCGGCGCGCCGACCTTCATCCTCGCGGCGCAGTTCGACGAGCCCTCGTCGTATGTCGGGCAGTGGTCGGTAGGCGTCCAGCGGGAACTGGGCAGCAGCATGTCGGCCGAAGCGACCTACTTCGGGTCCGTCGGCAGACACCTGCGGCGATTGATGAGCTACAACAACCCGGAGCCGAGCCAGCAGGCCAATTCAAACCTGGCGCGGCCGTTCCCGCAGTTCGGGAGCATCCAGGTGATGGCCGCGCCCAGCAGCTCGCACTACAACGCGCTGTATCTCAAGCTGCAGCGCCGCTTCTCGAGCGGGGTGAGCTTCCTCACCTCGTACTCCTACGGTAAATCGATCGACAACGGCAGCGGCATCCGGACTTCGGACGGCGACTCGCTGACGCCGTCGAACAACTACGATCTGGGGCTCGAGACGGGGCTCTCGGCTTTCGACTTCCGGCAGCGCTGGACGACGTCCTGGCTGTGGGATCTCCCCTTCGGCAGCAATCGCCGGTACCTCAATCGCGGTGGCGTCGTCAACGCGGTGCTCGGCGGGTGGCAGGTGGGCGGCATCTTCACCATGCAGAGCGGCTTCCCCTTCACGGTGGTGTGCGGACCCGGCAACATCCAGAACGGCGGCGGCGTCTGTTATCCCGACGCCACCGGGATCGATTGGCGCTTGTCCGGTGACGAACGCTCGCGCGCGCGCTACTTCAACACCGCCGCGTTCGTCGATCGCACCAATCCGGGCGGGCCGTTCCGCTACGGTACCGTGCCGCGCAATTCGCTGATCGGACCGGGGATCGTCAGCCTGGATGCGTCGGCCAACAAACGGTTTGCGATCGGCGGCTCGAAGTATCTCGAGGCGCGCATCGAGGCGTTCAACCTGCCGAACCGGGCGATCTGGAATCAGCCAGGCAATCAGCTGCGTACGCCGAACTTCGGCGTCATCACGAGCACCCGGCTCGACTCGCGGCAGGTTCAGCTCGGGCTCAAGCTGGTGTTCTAGGAGGAACTGAAGGACTGAGAGCCTCAACGGCCATGCGCTGATTTCGCGGTGATTCCACAGGAGGGGCAGATGCGTGCTTTCGCACTCGGCTTGATCCTCGGCGTCTCGGTCGTCGTCGCCGTCCCCGCGCTCGCGCAGACAGGCACCTCGGAAATCGGCGGCAAGGTCACCGATCCCCAGGGCGGCATCCTCCCGGGCGTGGCGATCGTCCTCACCAATCAGGACAGCGGCGTCTTCCGCGAGCTGGTGACCGGCAACGACGGCAGTTACTTCGTCTCCCAGATTGTTCCCGGGCGCTATCGCATCAGCGCCAAGCTCTCCGGCTTCAGAAGCCTCGACCGGCGCGACGTCGTGCTGACGGTCGGCAAGACGCTGACGCTCGACCTCACGCTCGAAGTCGGCGGCGTCGCCGAGACGGTGACGGTCTCGGCCGAGTCGCCGCTGGTCGACCTGAGCTCCGCGGAGGTCGGCGGCCACATCTCCGCCGAGGAGCTGACCGCGCTGCCCGCCGGCAACCGCAGCTACATGGCGTTTGTCGGCAACATCCCCGGCGCGCAGTTCGTGCCGACCACCGGCTTCCTCAACGACACCATGCTCGCCAACGGCCAGTCGGCGGCGGCGAACAACGTCGTCTTCGACGGCGCCGGCAACGTCGACGATCTGCGCGGCTCGAATGTCGGCGGCCAGACGCGCACCGCCAACGAATCGGTCGCGGAAGTCCAGGTGATGACCAACCAGTTCGACGCCGAGTACGGCCGCGCGTCGGGCGCCGTGATCAACGCGGTGACCAAGTCGGGCACCAACCAGTTCTCCGGGTCGCTGTTCGATTTCTTCACCGGCAAGCGCGTCACCGCGCGCGACTACTTCGCCAAGCAGAACGACGCGCCAAAGCCCGACGTGAAGAAGCAGGAGTGGGGCGGCACGGTCGGCGGTCCGATCGTCAAGAACAAGCTGCACTACTTCGCCAGCCTCGAGCGGCTGGTGCAGAACCGCAACCAGTCGCGAACCTTCCCGACCCGGCCCGAGTACAACTACGCCACCACCGACGACGTGTCGGCGTGGAACACGCTGTGGCGGATCGATCACCAGATCAGCGCCGGCAACACCTGGGCGTTCCGCTGGCTGCGCGAGTCGGCGCCGCAGTTCAACGTGCTCGACGGCGCCAACGACACGCTCGAGGCCAACGACGACGAGACCGATCTCGATCAGACGCTGGTGGGCACGCTGACCAGCGTCGTGTCGAATACCCGGGTGAATACAATCCGGGCCAGCCTGACGAAAGAGCAGACCACGCATTCGAACGCACGCTGGCGCGCGCTGAAGCCGGAATATGCGACCTGCACCGTGTGTCCGCTCTCGGGGATCGCCGACCAGGCGCTGCTGCCGCCGATGCTGACCTACGTCAACAACATGAACCTGCAGGCCGACGACACGATGGATTTCTCCCTGAACGACAACATCGCGTTCGAGGACACGTTCTCGTGGTTCATCCCCGACAAGAAAGGCAAGCACGACCTCAAGTTCGGGGCGCGGTACTCGCACATCTGGATCAGCAACCCGAACAACGCCATGGCGAACGGGCAATACATCTTCGGCCACGACCGGCCGTTCAATCCGGCGGATCCGAGAACGTATCCGGAGCGGCTCAGAATTCGCGTCCCCGGGCCGCTCGACTACGAGCTCATCGCCCACGTGTGGGAAATCTTCGCGCAGAACAAATGGCAGCCGAAGTCGGGCCTCACCCTCAGCCTGGGCATTCGCTACGACCTCGAGTACATGCCGATCGACGAAACCGGGAACGCGCTGTTCTCCGATCCGAACGCGTACCCGGTCGACCGCAACAACATCGCGCCGCGGCTCGGGATCGTCTGGAACCCGGATCACAAAGGCACCTCGGTCGTGCGCGCGGGCTACGGCATCTTCTACGATCGGACGCTGCTGGGCACGGTCGACAATTTCCTGTTCGACACGAAGTACGCAAGCTCGTTCATCGCCGACTTTCCGCAGAACGCCCCCGACCCCGGTCCGGCGGCCGGGCGCTTCCCGACCGACCCCACGCTCCTCACACCGACGGTCTCCCAGCTCACACCAGCCGTGCGCGCCTACATCAATTCGATCTACCCGCCTGGTTCGGTTCGCCGGAACACCGGAACGGTCACCTGGGACGATCCGGATCGCGTGCAGCCGCAGTTCCACCAGATCAGCGCCGGGTACGAGCGGGAGATCGCGCGCAACCTGGCCGTGTCCGCCGACTACGTCCGCATGCTCGGCCGCGATCAGTTCCTCAACCCGAACCTCAACATCGGCACGCGCAGGGACACCACGCGCACAGGAACAATCGACTTCCTCGATCCGTACGGCATCCTGAACCGCAGCCTGGCGGCGGGCGAGGTCCCCTACGTCGCCGTCATCCGGTTGATTTCCAACCAGGGCTACAGCAACTACGACGCGCTGAACGTGTCGGTGGAAAAACGCTACAGCCACGGGTGGAACCTCCGCGGCGCGTACTCCCTTGGTTACTCGCGCGGGGTCACGCTGACGCAGGCCGGCAACGCAGGCGAGCCTCGGCTCCAGACCGGAACCGACCTCCATCTCGACGAGTACTACGCGCCCGCGGACACGGACCGTCGCCACAGCCTGGCGATCAGCGGCCGGATGGAAATCCCGAGGACGCACGGCGTCACGGTGAGCGGGATGCTGCGGATGCTGAGCGGCACGCCCTTCACGATCCAGGATCAGAACATCGACGCCGATCGTAACGGCGTGCTGTTCGATCCGCTGCCGGCGGGCACCTACAGCGGCACCGCGCCGGGCGCGCTGCAGAACGTCGAGAACAAGGGCGGGCGCAACGGCGCGCGCGGCCCCGGATTCGTGCAGCTCGATCTGCGCGTCGGATACCGCGCCAGGCTCGGGACGCGGCGGACGCTCGACACGTTCCTCGACGTGTTCAACGCCACCGATCGCGCGAATTTCGTCAACCCCGTCGGCGACCGGCGCAACACCGCGGACTTCCTGCGGCTGTCGGCGCTGGTGGCGACCTCGGGTCTGCCGCGGCAGGCGCAGCTCGGGATTCGACTGGGATTCTGAGTGTCTATTGTCCGTAGTGTCCGGCTTCAGCCGGACCTTGTCACGGTCCGGCTAAAGCCGGACACTACGCGGACAGCGCAAATGCGACGCATTGTTCTAGTGTGCGCCTTTGCCGCAGCCGGCGCGGTGCACGCACAATCGCAACCGGCGACGATCGCGCCGATCGCAATCGTCGGCGCGCGCGTCATCGACGGCACCGGCGCTCCGCCGCTCAACGACGCCGTCGTCGTCGTCGCGGGCGATCGCATTCGCGCCGTGGGGGCGCGCGCGCAGACGCGCGTGCCGCCCGGCGCGGCGGTGGTCGAGGCGGCGGGCAAGGTGCTCATCCCCGGCCTCGTCGACGTCCACTGCCACATCAACCAGCCGCCCGACGACATGAAGCGCTACTGGCTCGCGCAGCTGCAGTGGGGCGTGACGACGATGCGGTCGGCGGGGAACGACAAGCCGGAAACCGTGCCGCTGTTCGCGCAGACGCGGCACGGCGCGTTCCTGGCGCCGCGCGCCTACACTGCCGGCCAGGGCTTCAGCGTCAACGGGCCGTACCCGGGGGCGCCGGTGTTCCGGCCGGCGACGCCGGACGAAGCGCGCGCCAACGTTCGCAGCCTCGCGGCGCAGAAGGTCGATGTCATCAAGATCTGGATGACCGAGCCGAAATTCCCGCCGGAGATCATCGCCGCGATTGTCGGCGAGGCCAGGATGCAGGGCATCCCGATTGTCTCGCACGTCACCGACGTCGCCAGCCTGCGGCAGCTGGCGGAGCTCGGCGTCACCGATTTCCTGCACAACCCGCGCGATCAGCCGGTGACGCCGGAACTGGTGGCGTATGCGAAGGCGAAGCACCTGAGCTTCGCGCCGACGCTGGCGAACATGGAGTCGGGGTGGTTCTATTACGAGCACCCCGACATCCTGGCGATGCCGGCGCTGCAGGCCGCGATGTATCCTCGCGGGCGGCAGATGCTGGCGGATGCGGAGCGAAAAGAGAAGACGCTCTCGGCGCCAGACCTGGCGCAGCGGAAGGCGCGGATGCGGGAGCAGACCTATCCGTTCATCAAGGCGATGTCCGACGCCGGCGTGCGCGTCGTCACCGGCACCGACTGCGGCGCCGAAGCGTCGCAGGTCACGCCGTTCGGACACGCGACCCACCGAGAGATTCAGATGTTCGTCGAGGCGGGGATGGCGCCGCTGGCCGCGCTGCGGGCGGCGACGCTCGACGCGGCGCGGGTGATCACGCGCACGGAGGATCCGGAGTACGGCGCCATCCGATCCGGGAAGGCTGCGGATCTCGTGCTGCTGGACGCCGATCCGACCGTCGACATCAACAACACGATCAAGATCGGCAAGGTGATGCGGGCGGGACAATGGCTGAAACAAGAACCATGAATCAGTCGCCAGTAGCCAGTTGTCGGTCGTCAGTCGTCAGTCGACGTGACCTGTTCCGTTCGGGACGGGATGTCGGCAGCCTCCTGGCGGTATCCGCCTTTCTGCGGGAGCTCGGGATTCCGCCGGCGATGGTTTCCAGCGCGGCGGAATTGGAGCTTCGCGCCGGGCCGGACGTCTACCAGTCGATTGGCGTCCGGCCGTTGATCAACGCCCGAGGCACGTTCACGATCATCAGCGGCTCGATGATGCTGCCGGAAGTGCGCGCGGCCATGGACGCGGCGGCAAAGCACTACGTGCACCTCGACGAGCTGGCCGATGCCGTCGGCGCGCGCCTGGCCGCGCTCACCGGCGCCGAGTGGGGCCTGGTCACGTCCGGGTGCGCCGCGGCGCTGACACATGCGACGGCCGCGTGCATCGCCGGCGGCAATCCGGATCTCCACATCCGCATCCCGAATCTCACCGGCTTTGCCAGGGACGAGGTGATCATCCCGGCGCACAGCCGCAACGTCTACGAGGCCGCGGTGCGCGCGTGCGGCGTGCGCGTGCTCGAGGTCTCGACTGTCGCCGAGCTGGAAGCGGCTTTCGGTCCGCGAACGGCGATGGTTTACATCCTGGCCGGTCCGCGAGCTGACGAAAGCCCAATCAGCCTGAAAGCCATCGCGCCGCTGGCCCGGGCCAGGGGTGTGCCGATCCTCGTCGATGCGGCGGCGGAGATCCTGACGATCCCCAACGTGCACCTGCAGAACGGCGCCACGCTCGTCGGCTACAGCGGCGGCAAGTGCTTGCGCGGTCCACAGAGCGCGGGCCTGCTGCTCGGGCAGAAGAACCTGGTGCGCGCGGCCTGGGTCCACAGCGCGCCGCATCATGGCTTCGCCCGGGCGATGAAGGTGGGCAAGGAGGAAGCGATCGGGATGCTGATGGCGGTCGAGATGTGGGTGAAGCGCGACCACGATGCGGAATGGAAGCGCTGGACCGCCGGGCTCGAGCACATCGCGGGACGCGTGTCGGCGATCGATGGCATCACCACGACGATGGTGCAGCCGGCCGGCCTCTCCAACCGCACGCCGTCGCTGCGGGTGTGGTGGCCGCGCGCGCGATTCGGCATCTCGGGCGAGGAACTGGCCCGGACCCTGCTCGACACCGATCCGCGAATCGCGCTGTTCCCCGCGGGCGGCGCCGCCGATCCGTCGCTGACGGGTGTGTCGATCACGCCGTACATGCTGTCGCCCGGCGAGGAGAAGATCGTGGCCGACCGGCTTCATGCCTTGCTGTCGGGCCGATCTCGACGCGACACAGAGGCGCCGGTCGCCGCGCCGGTGGGGAATCTCACCGGCCAGTGGGACGTGCGCATCGAATTCGAGGCCGGCGTCTCAACCCATGTGTTCCACCTGCGACAGCAGGGGCGCGAGATCGACGGCGCTCATCAGGGCGACTTCGTCTCCCGAAACCTGTCCGGCACGCTGGACGGTGACGCGGTTAGGATTCGCAGCAGCTACAGCGAGCAGCACGGCGACGCCCTCAGCTTCAGCTTCTCGGGCCACGTCCTGCCGGGAAACAAGGACGAGATCGCGGGAACGCTCGACATGGGCGAATATCTCGGCGCCCGATGGACGGCGAAACGGCGCGTGCCTTCGCGGGCCTGACCGGTGCCAATCCGAGCCGCCTGCGCGGCGCCGCTCCTCGCGTTGGTCGGTCTCTTTCCGGGCCCCGCCGGCCAGCCTGCGCCCAGGTACGAATTGCTCCTGCGCGGCGGCCACGTCATCGATCCGCGCAACGCAATCAACGCGCCCCGGGACGTCGCGATCGCCGCGGGAAGAGTCGCGGCGGTTGCGCCCGCGATCAGCCCCTCCGATGCCGCGAAGACGATCGACGTTGCCGGACTCTACGTCGTCCCCGGGCTGGTCGACATCCATACGCACGTCTACGCCGGCACCGGCGAGAAGAACTCCTACGCCGGCGACAACAGCGTCTACCCGGACGGCGTCACGCTGCGCTCGTGCGTCACGACGATCGCCGATGCGGGGAGCTCGGGCTGGCGGAACTTCGAGGACTTCAAGCAGCGGATCGTCGATCGATCCAGGACCCGCGTCCTGGCCCTGCTCAACATCGTCGGGCATGGCATGCGCGGCGGCGCGTTCGAGCAGGATCTTGCGGACATGGCGGCACCGCCCACCGCGGAGATGGCGCGACGCTATCGCGGGCTGATCGTCGGCGTCAAGACCGCCCATTACGCGGGACCCGAATGGACGCCCGTGGAGCGGGCGGTCGAAGCGGGAACCTCCGCAGACGTGCCGGTCATGGTCGACTTCGGCGCGCGGCGTGCGGAACGCCCGCTCGCCGAGCTGGTGACGCGGAAGCTGCGCCCGGGCGATATCTACACGCACGTCTTCTCGGGACTTCGCGGTGAGCAGGATCCGTCCGGACGCGTGAACGCGGCGCTGTGGGAGGGTCGGAAGCGCGGGGTGCTCTTCGATGTCGGGCATGGCGCCGGCAGCTTCGCCTGGAAGATCGCGGCGCCGGCGCTCGAGGAACGATTCCTGCCCGATTCGATTTCGACCGATCTCCACGCCGCGAGCATGAGCGGCGGGATGAAAGACATGCTCAACGTGATGAGCAAGTTCCTGGCGCTGGGGATGCCGCTCGATGGTGTCGTCCAGCGCGCCACATGGAACGCGGCGCGCGCGCTCAAGCAGGACGGGATTGGACATCTTTCCGTCGGCGCCGCCGCGGACGTCGCGGTCGTGCGCGTGGAGCGCGGCGAGTACGGCTTCGTCGACTCCTTCGGCGCGCGGCTGAAGGCCGCGCAACGGCTCGCGTGCGAGCTGACGCTGCGCGACGGGAAAGTCGTCTACGATCTCAACGGCATCGCCCAGCCAGATTGGAGATAACCCATGGCAAAGTCGAATCGGAGAAGCTTCCTCACGCGGGCGTCGGCGGTGGCCGCTGCCGCGGCCGTGCCCTCGTCCGCGGGAGCGCAGCAGAGACCCACCGGGAAGCTGGCGAAAAAGGTCCACTGGAGCGGCGGCAAGCGGCCGGAGAAGACGCCGCTTTTCAGCGGCGTGGTGTCGTACGGCGACATGATTTTCATCGCCGGCATCGGCGCCCACTTCGACGGGGACATCAAGGCCCACACGAAGCATGTGCTCGATGAGATCCAGAAGCGCCTCGAGGGAATTGGTTCGTCGATGGACAAGGTCCTGAAGGTCAATGTCTATCTCAACGATCTCAAGGACTATGCGGGAATGAACGAGGTCTTCCTCGGACGCTTCGGGCAGGATCCCCCGGTTCGGACTACAATCGCCGCGCCAGGGGGGATCCCCGGGAACTCGCTCGTCGAGATCGACTGTATCGCCTGCCTCTGACGAACTCGTCTTGCGTAGTGTCCGGCTTTAGCCGGACCGTGATTGACCTTATAGGTTGGAGCAGCTGTCTATGCGCAACAGGTTGAGGGTCGCGTGCCTCGCTTTCTCGATCTGCGTGGTCCAGCCATCGGCGGCGTCGGCGCAGCCCACGCTGGAGCTCAGGGACTTCGTCGTCATGCCGATGACCGGCCTGGTTGACGGCAAAGGCTCGAACGAGCTGCTGCTGTCGAGGGTCAATACGCTGCGCGAAGAGGCCGGCGGCGCGAAGCGGCTCTTCATCAGCGACCTCAACGGCCCGTTGTACATCCTCGACAAGGACACCAAGGCGCTGAAGGTCTATCTCGACTTCAACGGCAATCCCGGCCGGAAAGGCATCTTTCGCCGGTTGACCATCCAGCAGGGATACGGCAACGGCTTGAACGGGTTTTACCTCGACCCCGACTACACGCGGAACGGCAAGTTCTACACGACGCATATCGAGGATCCGGCGCTGCCGGGATCGAATCTCCCCGACGCCACGAACATCCCGGGCCTGAATGTATCGGGCTATACGACGACGCCGGCGATCCGGACGCCTGGGCCGCTGCAGAACGAGGGCGTGCTCGTCGAGTGGACCGACTCGAATCCGTCGAACTCGACCTTCGAAGGCACGGCGCGCGAGCTGCTGCGCGTGCAGCTGAACACGCGCAGCCATCCGCTCGGCGATTTGATCTTCAACCCGACGGCGCGCCGCGGCGATCCCGACTGGCGCGTCTTGTACATGGAATGCGGCGACGGCGCCTCCGGCGAATCGAAGATCGTGGCGATTCGGCCCAACCCGCAGCGGCTGGACAATCTCGAGGGGAAGATTCTTCGCATCATTCCCGATCTGAACGAGCACGTCGCGACCAGCACGGTGAGCGAGAACGGCCGCTATCGCATTCCCAACGACAACCCGTTTGTCGACACGCCGGGCGCGCGCAAGGAGATCTGGGCGTACGGGTTCCGCAACCCGCACCGCCTGAACTGGGCGATCGACCCGGCCAACGCTGCCAACAACCGGCTGATTGCCAATTCGGTCGGTCTCCAGACGTGGGAGACCGCCTACATCGTCCACAAGGGCGCCAACTACGGCTACCCGCTGCGCGAGGGCAACGAGCTGCTCAAAGGCGACAACACGACGGCGCCGCTGCCGGAGGTGGACCGCATCCCGCTGCAGGTTGGCGACAGCCCGACGCAGACGATGGTGGTCCCGAAGTATCCGGTGATCCAGTACGGACACGATCGCGCCGGCGGCGACTCGATCGGCAGCGGCTTCGTCTACAACGGCAAACTGATCCCGGCGCTGCGCGGCAAATACGTCTTCACCGACCTCACCACCGGCCGCATCTGGTACACCGACTACAAGGACATGCTGGCGGCCGACGATGGCAAGCCGGGGACGCTGGCGCAGCTGCATCCGGTGCGGCTGCTCTGGAACGATCCCCACGATTCCCCTGACGCCGGGAAAAAGGTCTACGACTCGATGTTCCCGATCGTCGAAGCGGCGTATCACGCCCGCGGCGGGAAGCAGCCGAAGCTGGCCGGGCGGCCGGAGCTGGTGATGGGCGGCCGCGCCGACGTGCGCTTTTCCATCGACGCGAGCGGCGAGCTGTTCCTCTACAGCAAGAGCGACGGCATCATCCGCGCGGTAGTCGAGGCGATCGGGTTCTGATGCTGCCATCCTCTCCGGCGCGCGGGCCGAAGAGAAGAAGGCGGCCGAGGAACCGGAGCGGGAGAAGCAGCGATAATCGACGGATGTCGCTGCTGCAGGCGCCGCGCTTCGACGCTGCGGGCGCCGAGCGCCTCGCGCTTGATCTCTACGGCGCCGACGCGTCGGCGGCGCCGCTTCCCAGCGAGCGCGATCAGAATTTCCTGCTCACCACCGCGGCCGGCGATCGCTTCGTCCTGAAGATCGCCAACGGCGGCGAGGATCGGGCGATGCTCGAAGCGCAGAACGCGGCGATGGCACACGTCGCCGGCCGCGTGCCGTTCACGCCGCGGGTCGTGCCGACCACCTCTGGCGACGCGATCACGTTGACGCCCGACGGCAATCACTTCGTCCGCCTCGTCACCTACCTGCACGGCACGCCGCTGGCGAACATCGAGGACCGCACGCCGGCGCTGCTCGAGAAGCTCGGCGGCGCTATCGGGCGGCTCGACGCGGCGCTCGCCGATTTCGATCACCCCGCCATCCATCGCGACTTCCACTGGGACCTCGCCCACGCGGAAAAGGTGATCGATCGATATCTGCCGCTGGTTGGCGACGGCGGCGTTCGGAGTCTGGTGCAGCAGGTCGCCGAGGCGGCCTTCGAGCAGCTGAGTCGCTGCCGGAAAACGCTCCGCTTGAGCGCGGTTCACCACGACGCCAACGACTGGAACGTGCTGGTCTCCGGCCACGGCAGCGGTCAGGACCGTGAGATTGCGGGTCTGATCGACTTCGGCGACATGGTCTACAGCTGGACGGTCGCGGATCCGGCCGTGGCGGCCGCGTACGCGATGCTCGACCGGCCGGACCCGCCCGAGACCGTCGCTGCGATCGCGCGCGGCTACCACCGCGAGTACCCGCTGCGCGACGAGGAACTGACGGCGCTGTTTCCCCTGGCCGCGCTGCGCCTCTGCATGAGCGCGTGCATCGCCGCGTGGCAGCAGCAGCAGCGGCCGGACGATGAGTATCTCGCGGTCAGCCAGGAGCCGATCCGGCGGACGCTGCCGGCAATTGCCGCAACCAGCCCTAGCGCGGCTGCCGACTCGGTTCGCCGCGCTGTCGACTGAAGCGCCTTTGTGGTTGAGTAAGATAGTGCCTGCCGCGCCTATCGGTGTCCCGATGACACGACGGACAATCGCGCTCGCCATTTTCGTCACCGCACTCTGCGCATTTCCGGCAAAGGTTCAGGCTCAGGCCCGGCCCGTCTCCTGCACCACCACCGGCAAGAACCTCTACGTCCGCGACGTGATGAGCGATCTCTACTTCTGGTATCGCGAGATGCCGAACGTGGACCCGGTATCGTTCCCGTCGCCGGAGGCGTACCTCGAGGCGGTGCGGTTCCGGCCGCTCGACACCACCTTCAGCTACATCACGACCCGCGCCGCCAACGACGCCTTCTACTCCGACAGCCAGTTCATCGGCTTTGGCCTCTCGACGTCGCTCGACGGGGTCGAGATGCGGGTGACGCAGGTATTTCCCGACAGCCCGGCGCTGGAGGCCGGTCTCCTGCGCGGCGACCGCATCGCCGCGATCAACGGCCGCCCGGTTGCCGCGCTGGTCGAGAGCGGCGAGATCGGCGCTGCCTTCGGACCATCGGAGATTGGCGTCGAGGGCGACGTCGTCCTGATCGATCAGGCGGGTGAGAGCCGCACCGCGCACATGGTGAAGCGGCTGGTGACCATCCCGACGGTGTCGTTGACGAAGGTCTATGCGGTGGAGGGCCGCCGCGTCGGCTACATCTTCTTCAGGAATTTCGTCCAGCCGTCGTTCGAAGCGCTCGACAGCGCCTTCGCCGAGCTCACGGCCGCGCGTGTCGACGATCTGGTGCTGGATCTGCGCTACAACGGCGGCGGCCTGGTCAGCGTCGCGCAGCATCTTGCCAGCTACATCGGCGGCCTGCGCACCGACGGCCTGGTGTTCGCCGAATACTTCCACAACGATCGCAACGCCTATCGCAACCGCATCCTCCGGTTCGAGGCGAAGCCGCAGAACTTGCGGCTCAACCGCTTGATCGTCGTCACCACGAGGGGCTCGGCCTCGGCCAGCGAGCTGGTGATCAACGCGCTGCGCCCGTTCATGCCGGTGGTGGTGGTCGGCAGCACGACCTACGGCAAGCCGGTCGGCCAGTACGGCATCAACTTCTGCGATCTCGTGCTGGCCCCGGTCTCGTTCACCCTGCGCAACGCCGACGGCCAGGGCGATTACTTCGACGGCTTCGCGCCCGACTGCGCCGCGCAGGATGATGCCGATCACCAGCTGGGCGATCCGCAGGAAGGGTCGCTGAAGGAAGCGCTGACCTACGCGGCGACCGGCGCCTGCAGCGCGCCGGCGGCGGCGCGGCTGAAGAGCGCCCGCGCGCAGGCGCGGGGGCTCCGCCCGATCGGCTGGCAGTCGATCGTCAACGCCTATTGACGCGTGCCGCGCGCATGAACAGCGACGATCTCCTCGCCCGGCGGCGCCGCGTCATCGGCGGCAACGTCAGCGTCGGCTACCGCCATCCGCTGCACCTCGTTCGCGGCGAGATGCAGTACCTGTTCGACGCCGATGGCCGCCGCTATCTCGACGCCTACAACAACGTCCCGCATGTCGGCCACTGCCACCCGCGCGTGGTCGAGGCGGCCGAGCGGCAGATGCGCGCGCTCAGCACCAACACGCGCTACCTCCACGAGAAGCTGATGGGGTATGCCGAGCGCCTCACGGCGACGCTGCCCGAGCCGCTGCGCGTCTGCTACTTCGTCAACTCCGGCAGCGAGGCCAACGAGCTGGCGCTGCGGCTTGCGCGCGCCCACACGCGCCGGCGCGACCTCATCGTCCTCGACGCCGCCTATCACGGCAACACGACGACGCTGGTCGACATCAGCCCCTACAAGTTCAACGGCCCGGGGGGCGAAGGCAAGCCGCCGTGGGTGCACGTCGCGCCGCTGCCCGACGTGTATCGCAGCCGGATCTCGGCGGTCGGCCGCGTGCAGATCGATGCCGGCGCAACCTTCGCGGCCGCCCTGTCGGCGGTCATCGATCGCCTCCGCGCCTACGGCACCGGCTTGTGCGGCTTCATCGCTGAAAGCTGTCCGAGCGTCGGCGGGCAGATCATGCTGCCGGCCGGCTACCTCGCGGCCGTCTACGACCAGGTGCGCCATGCCGGCGGCGTCTGCATCGCCGACGAAGTACAGACCGCCTACGGCCGCGTCGGCACCAGCTTCTACGCCTTCGCGGATCAGGGCGTCGTGCCCGACATCGTCGTCCTCGGCAAGCCGATCGGCAACGGCCATCCGATTGGCGCCGTCGTCACCACGCCGGCGATCGCTGCATCGTTCGACAACGGCATGGAGTTCTTCAGCACGTTCGGCGGCAGCACCGTGTCGTGCGCCGTCGGCCTGGCCGTGCTCGACGTCGTCGAAGAGGAGCAGCTGCAGGCGCACGCCGCCCGCGTCGGCACGCACCTGCTGGAACGGCTGCGGCCGCTGGTCGACCGCCCGTCGCTCGCCGGCGACGTGCGCGGCTCGGGGTTGTTCATCGGCGTCGAGCTGGTGCGGGATCGGGAGACGCTGGAGCCGGCAACGGAGGAAGCGTCCGAGATCGTCAACCGGCTGCGCGACGAGGGCATCCTCATCGGCACCGACGGCCCGCACCACAACGTGCTGAAGATCAGGCCGCCGATGCCGTTCACGATCGAGGACGCGGACATCCTCGCCTCGGCGCTGGCCTCGCTCGTATAAAGACTCCGCCGCAGGCGACGCGCACCGGCTCAATCGATTGAGAGAGGTTTGACATCTCGAGGAACGGGATGTAGCGTCTCGACCCATCCATGCTGATCTACGGCGCGATCGCAGCGGCCGGCGTGCTCCTGCTCCTGAGCATGCTCCTCGTCGGAGAGCTGTTCGGTGGAGATCATGACGTCAGCGCCCACGACATCGCCGTCGGCGATGCGGATCACGGCGGCGGGCCCAACATCTTCAGCACGCGGATCATGGCGGCGTTTCTCACCGCCTTTGGCGTGGGCGGCGTCGTGGCGCGGTACTACAACCTGTCGCACCCGGCCGCGTCGGGCGTAGGTACGCTCGTCGGCGCTGCGATGTCGGCGGTGGTCTACCAGTTCGCGAGGCTTCTGTACTCTCAGCAGGCGTCGAGCGAGCTGAACATGACCGGACTCGTCGGCGCGGCCGCGCAGGTATCGGTCGCGATACCGGCAGGCGGCATCGGCCAGGTGGCGGTGAACGCGCGCGGGCAGAGCTCCGAGCACATCGCGCGCTCGGCGGATGGGCAGGCCGTGGCGCGCGGCGCGGAAGTGGTCGTGACGGGTATCAGAGGCGATGCGGTCATTGTGATACCAGCCGGCTCACGGGCGGGCGGAGGTGCCACATGAGTGTGTTGGGCGTCGAGTTTTCCGCGGTGCTGGTCGCGCTCGCGGTGCTGTTCGGACTCCTCGGCCTGTTCGCGGCGATGGCGCTCTTTGCCCGCAATTACATCAAAGTGCCGCCGTCGACGGTCGCGATCTTCTACGGGCGGAAGCACACGCTGGTCGATGAGAAGGGCAACCGCTCGACGGTCGGCTTCCGTGTCGTGCGCGGTGGCGCCGCGCTGCGCGTACCGGTGCTCGAACAAGTCGCTTATCTCTCGCTCAACGTCATCTCGATCACGCTCAGGATCGCGCGCGCGTACACAAAGGAAGGGGTTGCCGTCACCGTCGAGGCGGTCGCCAACGTCAAGATCGCCGGCGACGACGTGTCGCTGCGGGGCGCCTCGGAGCGCTTTCTCGGCATGCCGGCGGAGCAGATCAAAGGCGTGATCTTCCAGACGCTGGAGGGTCATTTACGCGCAATTCTCGGCACCCTCACGGTCGAGGAGATCAACGCCGACCGGCAGGCGTTCGCGCAGAAGATGACCGACGAGGCCGCCGTCGATCTGAAGAAGATGGGCGTCAACATCGACATCCTGACGATCCAGCAAATCAGCGACGAGATGGGTTACCTCGACGCGCTGGGGAAGAAGCGAACGGCGGAAGTGAAGCGCGACGCCGTGATCGGCGAAGCGCAGGCGCAGCGCGACGCCACGATCAAGTCGGCGATGGCCGACCAGGAAGGCAAGACCAAGCGCTACGAGGCGGACGTCGCCATCGCGTTGGCGTTGCGCGACAAGGAATCGAGGCAGGCGGAGTTCGACGCCGCCGTGAAAGGCAAGCAGGCGGAAGCGGAGCAGGCCGGCCCGCTCTCCACGGCCATCGCCCGGCAGAAGGTCACCGAGCAGGAAACCCGCATCGAGCAGGTGCGCAAACAGCAGGAAGTGCTCGTCCAGACGCAGGAGGCGGCGCGCCGCGAGCAGGAGCTGCAGGCGACGGTGGTGAAGCCGGCCGAGGCCGAACGGCAGGCGGCGATCCTGCGCGCCGAAGGACAGAAGCAGTCGACCGTCATTCGCGCCGAGGCGACACAGAAAGAGCTCGAGTACCAGGGCGCGGGCGAGGCTTCCAAAATCGAGCGGATCGGCCGGGCCGAGGCCGCGAAAGTCCTGGCGATCGGCGAGGCTGAGGCTGAAGTGATCAAGAAGAAGCTGCTCGCCGAGGCTGAAGGTCTTCAGCGGAAAGCCGAGGCGTGGAAGAACTTCAACGAGGCGGCTGTCATCAACATGGTGGTTGAAAAGATGCCCGAGCTCGCGCAGGCGTTCGCGACGCAGCTCGCGGGCATCGACAAGATCAACATCATCGAGATGGGGAACGGCTCGGGCGGATCCGGCGGCGTCGGAAAAGTGATGGGAACCGTCGGCGGCGGCATGACGGCGATGCTGTCGATGCTGAAGGACCAGTTCGGCATCGACATCGCACGGATGATGGAGGCCAAGACCGCCGCGGCCACGACCGAGGCGGAGAAGAAGGCCGCGCCGCCAGGCTGACCGATCGAGGCACCGCGAGATCGCGGTGCCTCGACGGACCACGGACGAAAAGACGACTCTACTTCGACTCGTCGAACGCGACCTGCGCGTCGGCCTTGACGCGCGCCGGGTTCGGCTTGGCGTAGTTGGCGTATTTCGCCGGCACCGCCCAGCTGCTCGCCACATCGTCGACCGTCTTGCCGCCCTTCTTCCCGTCCTGCGCGAACTTGACGAAGTCGGCGATGAACTCCGAGTAGAGCTTCAGGTCGGCGGGCGTCGTGGTCGTGGCGTTGTGGCCGTTGATGATCGTGTCGACGCCGTTCACCGCCGCCGCCTTGGCCAGCGTCGCGGAGTAGGCGATGGCGCTGCCGCCGTTGTTCTTGTCCATGATCGGCATGTCGCGCGTGGGGAAGGTGTCGCCGGCGTGCATCACCCGCAGCGCCGGGAAGACGACGTAGGCGTCGCCGCCGGTGTGGGCGCGGCCGAAGTAGTAGAGATCGATCTGGTCGGCGCCGCGGCCGATCGTCATCTTGTCCTTGAACGTCCGCTTCGACATGCCGCGGCCGCCGTTCTCCTTGAAGATGTTGGTCTGCTGGCCGGTTTGCAGGCCGTAGACCGGGTTCGCCTGGTCCATGTAGGTCTTGGTGTTCTCGTGCGTCACGACGTCGACGGTCGCCGGAAACTCGACGTTGCCGCTGACGTGATCGAAGTGGGTGTGCGTGTTGATGATGCGCACCACCGGCTTGTCGGTGACGCTCTTGATCTTCTCGAGCAGCGGCGCGCCCCAGCCCGGCAGCTTGGTGTCGACGACGGTGACGCCGTCGGCGGTGATGAACACGGCGCTGTTGCCGCCGCCGCCCTTCATCACGTAGAGGTTGTCCTTGAGCTTGTCGACCTCGACCACCTTCGGCGCTGCCTGGCCGGCGGGCTGCTGAAAGGCGGCGGCGGCCATCGACAGCGATCCGGCGGCGGCGAGCGCTCCGAGCACGAACAGTCTTCTCATCGAGACCTCCACAGAGTGGCGGACATCATAGCCCATCGTCATCAGTCCGGCTAAAGCCGGACACTACACGCGTAGCGTCCGCCTTCAGCCGGACCGCGGTCGGTCTGGCGGCCAATTGCATCCTCGGACCGTCAGAAGACTGGATGACGCATCGCCACGATGTTCCTGCGATCCACCGGGGCGATGTGCTGACACTCTGCTGCGGCGTGGCGGGAAGCCTGCTCGGCTACGCGGCTTTCGCGCAGCTTCGAACCTACGGCATCTACGCGTCGGCGTTGCCCGGAGGGTTGACCGGCCTGGCTGCCGGCATCCCGCGAAGTCGCGCTGCTATCGTGCCCGTATCATGCGGTCTGCTTGCGACGGCCGCAGGCCTTTTCACAGAACACCGGTTTGCCCCGTTCATCGCCGACCGCAGTCTTGGCTATTTCGTCCGGCACGTGCTCGATCTACAGCCGCTGACATTGATCTCGATAGTGGTCGGCGGGCTCATTGGATTCTGGGTGCCGTTTCGGCGCCGGGTCCGCGGCTCGCGTAGCGCAGGCCTTTAGATTAGCAGGCTCACAGCGCAGGATTGTATCGCCCGCGGTCCATTTGCGCGGACGAGGCGGGATGGCGTATATCAGCTGACTAACGGACTGGCCACTGACGACTGACTCGATGGAGGCGGACGTGGCGACGAGACAGCCGGGCATCCTGTTCCAAAGCCTGTGCGCGGGCGCGCTCCTCCTGACCGCGTTTCCGGCGCACGGCCATCATTCGTGGACCGCGGCGTACCTCGAAGATCAAAGCGTGTGGATCCAGGGCGAGGTGGTCGAATTCCACTACCAGAACCCGCATGCGTGGCTGTATGTGTCGGCGCCCGACAAGAGCGGCGCGATGGCGAAGTACGGCGCCGAGTGGGCCAACCCCAGCCGCCTGAGCCAGCAGGGGATCACCCGCACCACGCTGAAGCCGGGCGACAAGGTGATTCTCACCGGCAGCCCGCCGCGCGATCCGTCCGAGTACCGGCTGCACTTGAAGAAGATCGAACGGCCGTCCGACGGGTGGACGTGGGCCGGCGGCGGCGTCCGCTGAGACAAGCGTCAAGCACGCGTGGAACGCCAGCTTCTTCTCTACGCGAATGCGGTGCTCTTCACGCTGGGCGCGCTGCTGCCGATCGTCAACCCGCTCGGGTCGGCGCCGATCTTCCTGTCGCTGACCGCGGATCTGCCCAGCGACGCGCGGCGCAGGCTCGCGATTGTCGTCGCCCGCCATGCCTTTCTGCTGCTGATGGCGGCGATGCTCATCGGATCGTACGTGCTGGACCTGTTCGGGATCTCGCTGCCGATCGTGCGCGTCGGCGGCGGCCTGCTGGTCACCGCCAACGGCTGGCGGATGCTGAATGACGACAGCCGGCCGTCATCCGATCCGAAACCGGTCGATGCCTGGGAGCGTGAGGTGACGCGGCGCGGCTTCTATCCGCTGACTTTTCCGTTGACGGTCGGCCCCGGCTCCATTTCCATCGCGATTACGCTCGGCGCGCGGGCGCCCGGCCGCAGCATGGCGCCGATGGGATCGTTCATCGCCGACCTCGTCGGCGTCACCATCGTCGCGCTGGCGGTGTTCCTGTGCTATCGCTCGGCATCACGCGTCATCGCCTCGCTCGGTGAAACCGGCACGGCGGTCTTCCTCCGCCTGTCGTCTTTCATCCTGCTGTGCATCGGCGTCAGCATCATGTGGAGCGGCATCGTCGATCTCGTCACGCCGCTGACGCGGTAAAAGAACGGGTTCAGGGTTCTGGGTTCGGGGTTCTGGGTTCCGGTTCTGGGTTCCGGTTCTCGGTTCTGGTTCTCGGTTCCGGTTCTCGGTTCTGGTTCTCGGTTCTGGGGTTTCGGTTCTGGGTTCCGGTTCTGGGGTTCTAGGTTCGGTAAACGCAGAACCCAGAACCAGAACCAAGAACCCCGAACCCTGAACCCTGAACCGCCCTAGCGCAAGTAGGGAATCGTTTGGGGACCGTGCGGCAGCACGCACAGCGTCGCGGCCGGTCCCGCCTCGCGCAGGGCGCACGAAACCGCCGCGGCCACGTCGTCCACCGGCTGGAAATGCGCGGCGCGGACGGCATCGGGCGTCAGCCCGCTCGTCTTCACCATCACCTTTGCCTTCAGCTGCAGCTGCGCCTGCAGCTGCACCTGCCACTGATCGGGCACCGAGTAGCCGGGCGCAGTGATCATCGCCAGCAGCTTCTCCGGCGACGGCTGCGACGCGAGCACCTTTCCGTACGATCCGTGCGCCGGCAGGCCGTCGCGGCACTCGGCGGCGCAGACAATCGTCCCGCCGCTCTTCACGACCTTGGCGGCGGCCGACATTCCCTTCACCGCCTGATACAGGTTCTGATCGAGCGGGAAGCCGGAGTTCGACGTCAGCACGACGTCGAACGGCGCCTCCACCGCGCGCATCGCGTCGCGCTTCGCCGCCTCGCAGGCGGCGCGATGCTCGGTCAGCAGATCGCCGGCAAAGACTTCCGTGATCTTCTGCTCCGGGTTGAGCGTGACGTCGACGGCGAAATCGACGCGCACCATCCGCGCGATCTCACGCACGTCGTCGTGAATCGGGTTTCCCTCGGTGACGCCCCAGGTCGCGCTGGGATGGGCGATCCGCACCGCGTCGTGCAGCACCAGCACCGTCTCGAGCGCCGCCAGGCCGGGCGCTACCATCTTCGGCCCGCCGCTGAAGCCGGCAAAGAAGTGCGGCTCGACGAATCCGGTCGTGATCCTGATGTCGGCATCCATCCAGGCGCGGTTCAATGAGACCGGCACGCCGGTGGTGGTCGTGCCGACGTGGACCAGGGTCGAGGCGTCACGGCTGTCGTGGTTGACGATGCGGTAGCGGCGCGCGATGTCGGGGCCGAGCATCTGCTCGTGTTCGGCCGGCGTGTTGACCCGGTGCGTGCCGGTGGCGATGAGGATCGTGACGTCCTCCGGGACGACCTCCGGCATCTCGGCGAAGAGCGCCTCCAGCATTTCCCGGCGCGGCTGCGCGCGCGTGACGTCGCAGACCGAAATCGCGATCGTCTTCCCGGGCCCGACGATGTCACGGAGCGGCGGCCGTCGGAGCGGCGCGCGCAGGGCGGCAATCAGCGCCGCGCGCGGATCGGCGAGCGCGGGCCGGAAGGCAGGTTGGATGACGGTGGCGCGGTCCGAGGGGAGGTCGACCTCGAGGCCGCTGCTGCCGTAGTCGAGGCGCACGCGCATCGGGAAACAGGAATTCGGGAACCAGGGATCAGGAATTCGTGCCCGTGATCTCGAACCCCTTTCTGTACTCGCGGGTCAGCAGCTGATCGGCCTGCTTGTCGTTCACGAACTTCTCGGCCTTGCCATCGAAGGTCAGCGAGCGGCCGACGCGATACGAGATGTTGGCGAGGTGCGGCAGCGTCGACGACAGGTGCCCGTCGAGCACGCCGCACGTCAGCACCTTCGGATCGCCGGCGCGGATGGCGTCGACGAAGTTCTGGTAATGGGGCGATTCGGTGGTGGTCAGACCGGTCGGCTCGCTCGATTCGCCGGCAGGCGCCGCGGCCCCCGGGCCCTTCTCGTTGGTCGGCCCGAAGTACGACTGCCACGTCTTGCCCTTCTCCTCGATCCAGAGCCAGCCCTTCGAACCGTAGAAGAGGTTGCCGATCTTCACGCTGCCTTCGTCGTTGGTGAAGCCGCCGCGGGTGCCGAACTCGATCACCGCGCCGTCGGCGTACTCGTAGAGCGTCGTCTGCGTGTCGGGGGTTTCCTGCGACGATTCGGCGCCGAAATAGCCGCCGACCGAGCGGACGCGCACCGGATGCTCCTGCTTCTGCAGCCCCCAGCGCGCGATGTCGAACTGGTGCGGACCCTGGTTGCCGGTGTCGCCGTTGCCGTAGTCCCAGTGCCAGTGCCAGTTGTAGTGGAAGCGATTGCGGTTGAACGGCCGCTTCGGCGCCGGCCCGAGCCAGAGGTCGTAGTTGACCTTCGACAGGTACTGCTCGTCGTAGGTCGGTTCGTACGTCGCCGCGGTGACCGTCAGCGCGTACTTCTCGCCGGGCGACATCGGACCGTCGGGATATTTGCCGATTGCAGGCCGCGGCTTGTAACAGAGCCCGCGCGCCATGTACACCTTGCCGAGGCCGCCATCGTGGATGAACTTGATCGCGTCGCGCACGGCCGGCCGGCTGCGGTTCATCGTGCCGACCTGCACGATCTTGTTGTAGCGCGCCGTCGCCTCGACCATCTGTCGTCCTTCCCACACGGTGTGGGAGGAGGGCTTCTCGACGTAGACGTGCTTGCCGGCCTGCAGCGCCCAGATCGTGGCCAGCGCGTGCCAGTGATTCGGCGTCGCGATCACGACCGCGTCGATGTCCTTGTCGTCGAGGACGCGCCGCAGATCCTGCTCGAAGCCGGGCTTGAAGGTGGCGACGTCTTTCAACCGCTCGTCGTGAACCCGCTCGGGCGCGAGGTTCGCGTCGATGTCGCATAGGGTCTTGATCTCGACGTTCTTCAACCGCGCGAAGCCGCGCTTGAGCGCGTTGCCCTGGCCCCGGATGCCGATGCTGGCGGTGACGACGCGATCGTTGGCGCCGATGATGCGGCCGCCAACGTTGGGCGCCGCCTCGAGCCGGGTGCCGATGAAGTCGCCGCCGAGCGCGAGGCCGGCCGCCGCCGCGCCGACGCGCGTGCCGAATTCGCGGCGGGAGAGGACGTTCGGGTTGTCAGGCACGGTCACTCCTTTGTCTTGCGGATCGTAGCACCGGTGCCCCACACTTGGGCCCCATGAATACGACCCGCCGAGCTGCTGCCGCGCTGGCTGCCGCCTTGTTCCTGGTCGCGTTTGCGCCGGTCCTGGCCAAGCCGATTGACGTGGACGCCGCGACCATCGCCCAGATCAACGCGGCGTTCGACGCCGGCAGCCTGACCGCCGAGGCGCTGGTGCAGATGTGCCTGGCGCGCATCGCCGCCTACGACCGGAAAGGGCCGTCGCTGCACGCGGTGATGACCCTCAACCCCAAAGCGCTCGAGACCGCGCGCGCGCTCGACGCCGAGCGCAAGGCGAAAGGACGGCGGTCCCCGCTCCACGGCATCCCCGTCGTCCTCAAGGACAACTACGACACCTTCGACATGCCGACGACCGGCGGGTCGGTGCTGCTGGAGGGTTCGATCCCGGCGAAGGATGCCTTCGTCGTGAAGAAGCTGCGCGATGCCGGCGCGATCATCCTCGCCAAGCTGAACATGTCGGAGTTCGCCTCAGCCGGCGCCTACAGCTCGCTCGGCGGGCAATCGCTGAACCCGCACGATCTCACGCGTACTCCGTCGGGGTCGTCGGGCGGCACCGGCGTGGCGATCGCGGCGGCGTACGCGCCGATCGGCCTCGGCACCGACACCGGCGGATCGATTCGCGGGCCATCGACGTCGAACGGCATCGTCGGCTTGAAGCCTACGCTCGGCCTTCTCAGCCGCTCGGGGATCATCCCGCTCGCGCTCAGCTTCGACACCGGCGGGCCGATGGCGCGGAACGTCTACGACGTCGCCGTCTCGCTCGGCGTGATGACCGGCGTCGATCCGGCCGACGCGGCGACGGCGAAGAGCCAGGGGCGGGCGCGCACCGACTACACGCCGGATCTGAAAGCCGACGCGCTCAAGGGCGCGCGCATCGGCGTCGCGCGCGATTTTCTCGGCGCCGATCCCGACGTCGACTACGTCGTCGACACCGCGCTCGGCGCGATGCGAAAGGCGGGCGCGACGGTCGTCGACGTGCGCTATCCGAAGTGGCTGCTCGACGCGAAAGAGGAGTTCTACACCGCCGTGCGCTACCCCGAGTTCACGGTGCAGATCGCGGAGTACCTCGCCGGCACCGGGCCGAAGTATCCGAAGAGCCTGGCGGAGATGATCGAGCGCGCGAACCAGTTCACCGGCACGCGCGACGACGGCGCGCGGCCGAACCCGAGCCGCTGGAGCTTGTTCAAGCGGGAATCCGACAGCGGCACGATGAACGACTATCGATACAAGGCGGTGCACGACTTCGGCCTGCCGATGATCCGGACCGTCGTGGAAGGCGTCTTCGCCGAGCACAGGCTGGATGCGATCGTCTATCCGACCTCGTCGCGGCGCCCCGGGCTCATCGCCGCGCCGCCGGGCGGCGGTGGCGGCACGCCGTCGGCCACCAACATCGCGAACCTCACAGGGTTTCCCGATCTCATCGTGCCCGCCGGGTTCACCGGCGACGGGCTGCCGGTGGGGTTGTCGTTCTTCGGCCTCGCGTTCACCGAGCCGCGGCTGCTCGCGCTCGGCTACAGCTTCGAGCAGGCGACGCAGGCGCGCCGGCGTCCCGTCCACACGCCCGCGCTGTCGGGCGCGACGATCTCGGTGCCGTGAATCGTGAACGCCTTCCTCGACCGTTGCCGCGCGAAGAATTCGCTACGAACGGCTGCGTAACGGCGCGTATCCCCGTTGTGACGAGCGCGTCGTAGCGTTCGGCGCAGCGCAGCCCTTCAGGGCTGCCTCGCGCGGTGTTGATCGAGGAAGGGCATTCACTCCGCAAAGCCACTCCGCACGCCGGAAAAACGCTGCTGCGGCTTACCGTCGTCGGAACGCGCGTGGGGCTACGGCCCCACGCGCTGTCGCAGGCCTGCGCAGCGTTTTTCATGCGATCAGAACGGCGTGCTCCGAGGCTTTTCTGCGTGAACGCCCTTCCTCGACCGTTGCCGCGCGGATAATTCGCTTTTTATCGCCGCCCGCGCCGTCGTTCCGTCTCAGCCGCACCAAGCAATGGACCAAGCCCGCCGGAACGGCGTCTAATAAGAAGATTTCGCGGAGGACTCGATGCACTCAGGCATTGTCGTGCTTTGCGGTTTGCTGCTCACCCAATCTGCTGCTTCCACACAACCCACCGGCCGGATCGCCGGACGCATCGTCGCCGACGGCACGAATGCGCCGATTGCCGACGCACGCATCATGGTGCTGCCGAGCGCGCCGCCGCGCCCGACCGCCGGCCGCGCCGGATCGTTCGGCGCGCCATGGCGTCCGATGCAGGCGCAGACCGACGAGAACGGCCGGTTCGTGATCGACAAGGTCGAACCGGGCACGTATCGGCTCGAGGTGCAGAAGACCGGCTTCGCGCCGACCGGCGTCGAGGGGCGCGGCACCACGGCAGAAGTCGCGGCAGGGAAAACCACCGAAGTCGCGCTCGTGTTGCAGAAGGGCGGCGTCATCGCCGGCAAGGTGCTCGACGCGCAGGGTGAACCGGTCACCGACGTTCGTTTGATCGCGATGCGGCGAACGGACCGGCCCGCCGGCCTGCCGGGACCGCCCGGGTCGGCCGTCTTCCTCGTTCCGGCACCGTTCAGCGGCCAGCAGCAGACCAACGATCTCGGCGAGTACCGGATCGCCGGCCTTGCGCCAGGTGAGTACTACGTCGCGGCGATGCCCAACGGCGGCATGTCGCTCGGCGGGCCGGGCACGGTGCCTGCGTCCACCGGGAAGGCGAACGTCACGACCTACTATCCGGGCACGATCGACCAGACCGCGGCGACGCCGATCAGGGTCGCGGCCGGCGACACCGTCTACAACATCGTCTTCGCGCTGCAGTCGACGCCCGGCTTCCGCGTCTCCGGGCGCGTCGTCGACGAGAGCGGCGCCGCGGTGTCCGGCGCGATGGTGATGCTGATGGGGTCGCGCCCGAGCGGGTTCATGGGCCCGCCCGGTCACGCGACCAGCGGCGAGGACGGCCGCTTCACGTTCGTCGACGTGGCAGCGGGCAGCTATCACGTCAACGCCTCGATCCCGATCCAGATGGGACCCGGCGGCGGTGCCACGGCGATTGCTTCGGGCGGCGTCGGCGTCTTCAGGACCTGGACGTCGGTTGGCCCGGGCCGCGGCAACGCCAACGCCGCGCAGGCGACGGAAGTGACGGTCAACGGCGCGGACATCAGCGGCGTGCAGGTCGTCCTCCACCGTCAGTAGCCATCGTTGTACGACTCCGGCGTGAGCCGGAACGCTGCGTGTGCTGCGGCGTCCGGCTCTGGCCGATCCCTCCGCGAGATCATGCAAATCTGAACACGTTCAGAAACTCCTTGACCGGCCGTCGGCGGCCCGCGTAGAGTTTGAACATGTTCAAAGGAACCGCCGGCCGCGCCATCCCGCAGCGCGCCGGCAGCGAGGAAACGCGCCGCCAGATCCTCGAGACCGCGCTCGCGCTGTTCCGGGAGCGCGGCTTCGAAGAGACCACCATCCGCGAGGTTGCCGCCGCCGCCGGCCTGTCGCTCGGCGCCGCCTACTACTACTTCAAGAGCAAGGAAGCGATCGTCGGCGCCTACTACGACTACGTGCACCACGAGCACCAGGTGCGGTCGCGCGAGGCGTTCGCGCGCGGCGGCGATCTGCGCGCCCGGCTGCGCGCGGCGATGCACGCCAAGATCGACATCATGCAGGAGGATCGCCGGCTGCTGCGCGCGCTGTTCCGCTACGGCGGCGATCCCGACCACGCCTTGTCGTGGTTCGGCCCGGCGACGCGCCCGCAGCGGCAGTTGAGCGTCGACGTCTTCGCCGAGGCGATTGCCGGCGAACGGCTGCCCGACGACATCCGCGGCACGGCGCCGACGCTGCTGTGGACGCTCCACATGGGCATCCTGCTGTATTTCCTCTACGACTCGTCGCCGGGGCAGCGGCGGACGCGCAAGCTGATCGACGCGGCCGTCGACTTCGTGGTCGACGTCAAGCGCATCGCCACGTCGCCGCTCCTGCGGCCGATGCGGCGGCGGGTGATGACGATTCTTCGCGACGCAGGGTTGCTTCCGGCGGCGGCGTAACACGCTGCCCGGGTCGTAGCGCCGAAAGGACACGAGATGACGAAGTCGGTGGGGTCGAAGACGGCGCTCGTCGGGGTGCTCGTGGCCTCGGCGCTTCTGGGACCGTCCAAAGCGCTGTTCGCGGACGGGTCCGGTTTCTGGCTCGCCGGCGGGATGTTGCTCTTCGGCATCTTCAACGTGCTCTCGCCAGCCCGGGGAACCGGCGCGGTTCGGGCATTTGCGGTGGCCGCCGCGGTGTGCGCGCTGTTGTCCCCAGGCGAAGTTCTCATCGTGATCAGCTTTATCGTCTGGCTGATCTGGCCGCCGGCCTTCATGGTGGCGTGGGCGCTCGAGAAGGAGCGGACCGCGGAGACGATCGCCGACCCGGCGCCGGAGCCCCGGGACGGTCATCGTGCACGAGTGACCGCAGCCGTCATCATCGGCGCCGTCGCCGCCGCATCGATCGCGTTCCGCATCCTCGTCATGCACAACCTCGAGCAGACGGCCGCGCTCTTTGTCGGCATTCCCACTCTGCTTGCGATCGTCGTCGTCTTCGCGGTGCGCCCGGAATCGGCGGTCGGGGTCGCGTGCAAGGCCGTCACCGTCGGGCTGCTCGTCTCGCTGCTGTTTCTCGGAGAAGGGTTGCTCTGCGTGGCGATGTCGGCGCCGCTCTTCTACGCGGTCGCGGTCGTAATCGGCGGCACGATGGATGCCATCCGGAACCGCAGGCAGGGCTCGTCACCGCGGCTGTATTCGTGCGCGATCCTGCTCGCCATCGCGCCGATGAGCCTCGAGGGCGTCACCAGCCTCACGACGCTGAACCGCGACGAAGCGGTGGCTGCGTCGAAGATCGTGCGCGCGTCGGCGGCGGACCTCGAGCGGGCGCTGTTCGCGGCGCCGCGCTTCGACCGTCAGCGGCCGTTCTTCCTTCGCGCCGGCTTCCCGGCGGCGGTAGCGTCTCGGGTCGAGCGCCACGGCAATGAGCAGCGCTGGGTGATTCAAGTCCGCGGCGGCGAGACGCGCGTCAACGGGATGGAGCCGCGCACTGGCGATCTCGTGCTGATGCTCGAAGACACGCGACCCGGGCTCGTCCGCTGGCGGGTGTTGTCGGACTCGAGCCACACGACACATTTCCTCGACTGGCGCGAGTCGATCGTGCAGTGGGAACCGATCGATGCCCGGACGACGAGGGTGAGCTGGACGTTGACCTACCGGCGCGGCCTCGATCCGGCGTGGTACTTCGGGCCGATGGAGCGCTACGCCGCGCGGCTCGCGGCCGGTTATCTCATCGACGTGGTGGCGACGCCGTGATCGCCGATCGCTATCTCCTCGTCCGCACCGGCGCGGTCTACGTCGCCGCGATGTCGACGGTGGCCGTCTGGGCATGGCGCAGGCCCTTCGACGGCGCTCAGGGCAGGCCCGCCGCGCGCGAGATCACAGGCGCGGTGCTCGCGTCGCTCTGGAACGTGCCGGCGCTGCTGGCGCTCCACCTCGCGGCGACCAGGCTCGGATGGTGGCAGTACGACGCCGCCGGCGGCTTGTTCCTCGGCATGCCGATCGATCTCCTCCTGGCGTGGGTGTGGTTGTGGGGCGCCATTCCGGCCATGGTTTGCACGTCGTGGCCGCTCGGCCTCGTCCTGGCCAGCGCCCTTGCCGGCGATCTGCTGTTCATGCCGGCGGCCGCCCCGGTCGTCAAGCTCGGTCCGTGGTGGATTGCCGGCGACATCGTCGGCGTGCTGACGGCGCTCCTGCCCGGCGTGCTGCTCGCGCGCTGGACGGCCAACGGCGAGCGCCTCGTCGCGCGGGCGGTGCTGCAGATGATTGCTTTCGCCGGCTTGCTGCTGTTCGTCCTGCCAGCGATCGCGATCGACGGCTCGGGCGGCACCTGGCGCAACCCGGCCGATCGTCCGCTGTGGCAACTCAGCCTGATCGTGCAGCTGCTTGCCGTGCCGGCGCTCGTCGGGCTGACGGCGGTCCAGGAGTTCGTCACGCGCGGCGGCGGCACGCCCGTGCCGTTTGAT
>Ga0111538_10001676_pt1 | contig 31253 bp, 31 predicted proteins | sample SoiMethybrSBSTD1_FD_79669 | JGI IMG/M metagenome (GOLD analysis project Ga0111538, IMG submission 79669) | Bulk soil microbial communities from a Populus tree surrounding site in Tennessee, USA - Soil MetaG P. TD hybrid SBSTD1 (version 2)... | ecosystem: Environmental > Terrestrial > Soil >... | reverse complement strand
TCGCGATTCAGGAGGTCTTCCCGCCGGAAGTCGGCTGCGGGCAGCAGCCCTACGAAGCGATGGGTACGCCGGTCGACGGAGGCACCCTTCTCCATCTGGCGGTCTACTGGGACGAGTTCGACATAGCGACGTGGCTACTTGACCGCGGCGCGGATCCGAATGCCCGCGCGGCGATCGACGCCGACGGATTCGGCGGCTTTACGCCGCTGTTCAATTCGGTGGTGTCGCAGGCCGGCTTCTGGATCAACTATCCACACGGCCGCGAGGCCCGGCCGGGCGACGCGGCGTTCACCGAGCTGCTGTTGTCGCGCGGCGCCGATCCCGGCGTGCGCGCGTCGATTCGCATGCGGCTGGGTGAAGGACACGGCGACACCCGCCTCCGCGAGTTCCGCGATGTGACACCGCTCGAGTGGGGCCGGCGATTCTCGCGGGAGCAGCTACCCGGCAAGCATCGCGAGATCCTGTTCGTGAACACCGCGGCGATGCGACTGCTGGGCGGATAGTCGGGGCAATGCAGTTGAATTGCTCAGGTAATCGACGAATTGAGTTCGTAACAGGCGCCGAGTGCCATGCCCGCGTGCCACAGGCCGCGCGGACATGTGGTGGCCGCACCGTTGAAGCGGACGAAATCCTCAACGTGGCGTCAGCGTCTTCAGCTTTCGAAACAGCGTCGCCGCGCCGATCCCCAGCATCGCGGCCGCTTTCGTGCGATTGCCTCCGACGGCGTCGAGCACGCGTAGGATGTGCTCGTGCTCGACATCAGCGAGGGCAGCCGCCTCATGCGCGCGGACAGACGCGCCGCCGAGCAGATGTTCGGTTCGACCGAACGCGACGACACGCTGTTCAAGGAATTGCTCCCCTTTTCGATCGACGTGGACTACGGCTACGACGCGACCATGAGGTCAATCGAAGACAGCTATCAGCGCTCGGGATGGCCGAGATCGATGTCGTGTACGTCCATGACCTCGGTGCCGATCACCTGGGCGACGCGTGGGAGGAGCAGTTCGAAGTGGCGATGACGGGTTGCTTCCGCGCGTTGGCGTCTTTGCGTGATCAGGGCGTGATCAAGGCATGGGGCCTCGGTACCAATGTTGTCGCCACATGCATCAGGGCGCTAGAGCGTACTGATCTCGACGTGATCGAGATCTCGGGACGCTACAGCCTGATCGACCAGAGTGCACTCGACCGGCTGTTTCCGATGTCCTCGGCACGGGGAGTTCCAGTGGTGCTCGGTGGCACGTACAATTCCGACCTGCTGGCGGGAGGACCTCACTACGACTACCGCGACGCCGCCGCGGAGCTGGCCGCCAAGCGCGATCGCATCGCCGCGATCTGTGAACGGCATGGCGTTGACCTTCGTGCCGTCGCGCTGCAGTTCTGCGCGGCTCATCCGGTTGTGACGTCGATCATTCCTGGCTCGAAGTCACCGGCCAAGGTTCGTCAGAACGCCGAGTTCATGACGATTCAGGTGCCGAGAGACGTCTGGGCAGTACTCAAATCGGAAGCATTCATTCGCGAAGACGCGCCCGTGCCGTGAGGCGCCGTTGAGTAGACCAGGAGGAGGTCGTCCGTGGCAACGCACACAGTTGGTTACTTCGTTGGCAGTCTGGCGAAGGCGTCCATCAATCGCAAGCTGGCAAATGCACTGGTGCGGCTGGCGCCGGCCGAACTCGTGCTGACCGAGATTCCGTTCAGGGATCTTCCCTTGTACTGCTATGACTCGGACGCGGACTTTCCGCCGGTGGCTCGCTCTCTCAAGCAAGCCATCGCAGGCGTGGACGCCATCCTGTTTGTCACGCCCGAGTACAACAGATCCATCCCCGGCGGATTGAAGAATGAGATCGACTGGGCCAGCCGACCGTGGGGGCAGAACTCGTTTTCGCGAAAACCCTCGGCGATTATTGGTACGTCTCCAGGGAAGATCGGAACGGCGATTGCTCAGGCACATCTGCGCAGCATCATGGCCTTCTGCAATTCCCCGCTCATGAATTCCATTGAGGCGTACATCCAGTTCGAGAAGGGACTCATCACGGATGATGGTGAAGTCACGAACGAGTCGACCGCGAAGTTCCTTCGGGGGTTGATGACGGAATTCCACGGGTTCATCGGTCGCGTTTACACTGTGTTGCCACGAGAATCTGCACGATAGCGTGCGAAACCAATCACCCAACCTGAGGTCATCGGGAGAACATCCTCCGAGCGGGGTATGTCGACCCGACGTGGATGCCCGACGGCCAGCACATCGTCTTTCGCTGTACGTCAGCGAAATCCGACTGGGGTCGGATCAGGGCTCCCCAAGGACATCGGCAATCCACAGGCAGTCGAACTTCGCCTGCGCTTCGCGTTGGACGTTCCGGACGCTCGCGGCATCGGGCGCCTCGTATTCACAAATCATCCGATGACGATCGGCGGACCAGTAGCTCCGCACCCATCGGACGCGATAGAGATCGAGGCACGATGCCATACGCGTCTCTACTCCCCGCAAATCCTCCACGGTCAAGGGCGGATCGAAGGTCCTCTCGACGATGATCCGAGTCATCTGGTCGTCACCTCCCGGCCGGGTTCTTGATCATTCCCGGGAAGCGTTGGAACGAGCGTGGGAGCGGGATCCCAGTCGCCCGCGCGGCAGCTGCCACGATCAGACGCGCACGCATGCTGATTTCTGCCGGATTCCCGGACAACAAGCCATCGATCACGTGTAGTGCCCCCGAGCGGTCCTTCGCCGCCGCGACGCGAGCCTCGATCGCGCGCGCAATGACGACCTCGTTCTTTCGCTGCATCGTCACGGCGAGCGCGAGCGCCTGCGCGGCAGACGCGCGTGCTTCCGCCATTCGACCAAGCCGCAGGTACACAGTCGCCGCGATGTTGAGAGCGTAGGCCTGGTATGACTTGTCGTCGACGGATCGGAGATCACTCATCGCTCGCGCGAGCTGCGTTTCCGCACCTTGTTCTCCATCTGCAAAACGCGAGAGCGCGTCCAAAGTGGCTACAAATGGCACGTCAGAATCGCCCAGTTTGCCGGCGACCTCAACTAGTTCTGCACAGCGGCGAATCACGCCGCTGGTTTTGCCGCATTCCAGTTCGAGGATGGCAAGCCATACGAGACAGTTGTACTCGCGCCATCGATCCTGAGCGGCGCGGGCGAGGCCGAGCGCGCGGTCGACTGACGCGATCGCCCGGCCGTAGTCGCCATCCCAGCGTTGGAGCAGCCCGTACGCCCAGTGCATCTCACAGAGATCCAGACCGAGAGGTCTGACGAGCGCATACGCTTCGCGGATCAGGCGACGACTTCGCGAGATGTCGGTTTCGAGTTCGAGCATGCATCGCGCGGTGTTTGCCACTTGGCGCGCGTACGTCACTTCGTCGCTTCCGCGTCCAGCCTGAGCAGCGCGAAGCGTGCTCGTCTCTGCATCCGACAAATGCCCCGACTCCTTGTGCAACACCGAAAGCAGGTAATACGCGGTCGCCGCACTCGCATGAAGGCCAAGCGCCTGAGCCTGCTTGGCAGCCTCAGTGATGTCCACTTCGAGTCGTGGAAGCGCGCGCATCGCAGGGCCTGCAGCCGCCAAGACTCGAACCTTGATGAGACCGATGTAGGTCTCCACACGCTCGGCAGCAGGCGGCGTTCGCTCCAGGTGGCGCAGACCGCGCGTCGCGAACCCGCTGGCTTCTGCGTTCGCAAAGAGTCTGAGGCAGCGCTCGGCTGCCGCGACGCAGGCGCGAGCGGCAAGGCGATCTTCGCCGGCAAGCGCCGCATGGCGCGCAACGTCAGCCGCCACACTTTGATCGGCGTCCATTTCCTCGGCGAGCAGACCTGCGATGCGGCGATGAATCAGTGTCCGTCGCGGCTGGGAGATTTCGGCGTACGCCGCCTGTCGCACAACGTCATGGACGAAATCATAAGTGCGACCGTCAGCGGGCCGCAGGACGCCGCGGCGTTCGAGCTCGTGCAGTCCGCTGACCAGTTCCGACATGTCGCACGCAACCAGCGCGATGAATCTGTCGAGAGTGAAACTGCGCCCGAGCGCGGAGGCCCACATCAGCAGATCACGCGTCGGTTCACGAAGCTTGGCGAACTGGGTCGCAAACACCCGACCCAACGTCCGATCCTGACCGAGGACATTGGATCCCGCTCGCGCCAGCTCGATCGCAAACAATGGATTCCCTTCGCTTTCTGCGGCGACTCGTGCGAAGTCACTTTCTGGCGCCACCGTCTGCGCCAGTTGCATGGTTTCCGCAGGCAGCAAAGGTCCGAGCACAATCTCACGCACGTACCGTCCGTGCGTCCCTCGGAACACCGCGGCCGCCGACACGTTGTCGTCGATCTCTCCGGCACGGGCGGCGCAGGCAATCAGCACCCGGCAGTCGCCGGGCAAGATTCGTACGATGTAGTGCAGCAGGGCGGCCGACGCCTCATCCAGCCACTGAACGTCGTCGAACGTGAGCGCAACCGGTATGGAGCGCGCGACCCGTTCGATCAGAGCGGCAACGGCTTCGAATAGCTGCGTCCGGTGCCGGAAATCGTCTGCCGGAGCATCGCGAGGATGCACAAGGGCCGCGAGTCCTTTGCGCAATTCGCCGCCGTCTTCCGGCGCCATCGTGTGCAGGAGATCAACCCAGATCCCGTACGGTCTCGTGGCTTCAGCTTCGAACGCGCGTCCGGAGACGGCCTTGCCACCGCTCGCGACCATCTGCTCCCGGACGTCTTCGAGCAGCCGGCTCTTGCCAATTCCCGGCGCGCCGGTCACGACGAGGACCTGCGGTGAGGAGGTCTCGACCGTCGAACGAACAAGGCGGGTCACGACCTCGCGCTCGACGAGACGCCCCACGAACGGTACGCGCTGTGGTGGACGAGGCGTCATCGCAGGAGTTCTTGAAATCACCGGTGGCGCCGTTCGTCCGCCTGTGCGGACCAAACCGTCGGATTGCAGGGTACGGCGCGCTTTTTCGAGGTGTCCTGAAAGTGGCGCCGCATGTTCTTCCGTCAGGACCCGCCGCGCGCGGTCGTACTGATCGATCGCTTCCTTCCTGCGCCCGAGAGCGCCAAGCAGCGTCACGACGCGCGCATGGCCCGCCTCCGACAGCGGATCGGCGGACACAACCGCGCGCGCATAGGACAGAGCGTCGCCCGGACTGTGGACGGCCAGACGTTCGACGAGCTCACTCAAGACGACTAATCTGAGGCGACTGAGCGCCTCTCGCTCTGCGATGCACCACTCCTGATACCGATAGCAGCTGAACAGATCGAGTCCGTCCAGGAACTCGCCGCGAAACAGGGCGGATGCTTCACGGAGCGCCTCGATCGATGCCGCTTCAGGACCGTCTCGGAGAAGGACGCGAACGGCAAGGATATCGACGTCCGCGGCGACCGGTTCAAACCCGACGAATTCTCGCGTGGCTTGGAGTCTGGTCGCGCGCGCCTCGTTTACGACGCGGCGGATCCTGTTCAAGCTCCAACGCAGCTCTGCCCGTGGGTCGCTCGGTCCTTCCCAGAGCAGATCGCAGAGGCGCTCGCGCCGATGCCGCGCTCCGGTTGCGACGAGATATCCGAGCAGTGCGCGTGTTTTCTTGGACGCAGGGAGTGGAACGACCTTGCCGTCGCCGGTACTGACCTGGAGGTCTCCCAACAGGCGAATCCGCAACGGAGGTCGTATGTCGGAGATCAACGGGCGCATTCGTTCACCGCGAAATTTCCACTACGGCTCCAACGGTCAGTCCCACGGTGGCAGCGAAAACTGAGGCAGAGATTATGCGCCCACAGCCCCAGTTTCGCCATGTCCTTGGGAGGGCATATATGAACCGCAATGCATCAGCCAGATCGACGGGCAGAAAGACCGGGAAATCCCTACTTTTCGTCTTGAGCACTCTTCTCATCGGAGTTGGATTGGTCGCGTACGCGGATCGGCAATGGATAGCGGAAAGCCTCGGCGAGCCCGTCAATACCGTCAGCAACGAAACGCAAGTGGCCCTCACACATTCCGGACGAAGCCTCTACATCGTCACGAATCGTCCCGGCGGTGTGGGCGCGAACGATATCTGGGTGTCGCATCGCGCCCACCCGAACGGCCGATGGGAACAGCCGTTCAATCTGGGTTCCTTGATCAACGGCACCGGAAACGACAGCAGTCCTTCCTTCACCCCGGACGACCTCTGCATGTTCTACGCGAGCCCGGGTGCCTCTGGCGGCGGCGGGCAACGGATCTTCGTCACCTGCCGCACGGATCCTGACGACGATGCAGGTTGGCAAACGCCAGTGAGACTGGGTGCGAATGTCAACGGGGCGCAATTCACCAGCGATCCGTTCTACTTTGTCGACCCGGTATCGGGTCAGGCGTCACTGTATTTCGCGAGTTTGAATCGGCCGGGAGCGCCTGGGGATTTTGATCTGTTCAAAAGTGACCTGGGAGCTGACGGACAATTCCTACCGGCCGTTCCGGTCACCGAACTCAACACGCCGTTCCGCGAGACTCACCCGTGGATTCATCAGAATGGTCTCATTCTCGTGTTCAGTAGCACACAGCCCGGTGGGTTTGGCGGAATCGATCTGTGGGTGTCTACACGAGGGTCGACGGCGGATCCCTGGGGCCCACCATGCAATCTGGGAGAGAACGTCAATTCCGCATCGGACGATCGGGCGCCCGCTCTGAGCCAGTTCGGCGACAGCTTGTATTTCGCCAGCAATCGCCCCGGGGACTTCGGGGGTGATGACTTATATGTGTTCCGACCGCTAATGCCGACGATTGCGCAACTGTGCGGCGGTCGGTAAGACTTCCTCGCCCGCTAGATTTCTCGAGTTCTGCGCGGGCGACTGCAGGTCTGGATCGCGATCGAAGCAGGACGGCGGTCGTTGTTTGACCGCCGTCCTTGTGACGACGAGTGGATGGCGGCGTGACTTTGTACGGGCCAAGGCCGCTCTGGAGCCGGCGACCTCACTACTTGATCCCCTTGATCAACACGATATCTGCTAGACGCGTCCGGCGCGTGATCGCCAGGCGCTTGCCGTCAGGCGACCACGCGAAGTCGACGATGTTCTTCTCCGTGAACTTGGTCAGCGGATGACGGGCGCCGCCGTCAAACGGCTGCACCCAGATATTCTTCGTGTCGGTGCTCTCGTACACAGCCATGCCACGGCCATCCGGCATCCACTGCGGCCCGAGCGGCACCGCGAGATCCCGAGGATTCGTGCAGTCCGGCAGGTCGCACACTAAGGGCGTCGGACGTCCGTTGACGGGAGAAGCCATGAACGTCAGGCGGCGGCCATCCGGAGACGCGCTCACACTTCCTTCGTACACGAGCCGGGGCAGGATCTCCCGCGCGGGACCGCCTGCGAGCGGCACCGACCAGAGCGATTGAACCACGTTGCGGGATGTGAGGTACAGAACGGTCCGATCGTCCGGCAGGATGATGGCGCCGACCGCAGAGCCCTCGTCGAGGATCGACAGCCCAGACCCGTCGGCGTTGACGCGGTAGAGACCAGGCTTGTCGCCGCCACGCTGAAACACAATCGTTTTGCCGTCGCTCGTGATCTTCGGTCGTGTCCCGTTGTCCACGACGAGCGAGGGTGCGCGCTGGTCTGGGCCGATCATGAAGATGCCGCGGCCGGTGGTCGTCGCCGCCTGGTACACGAGGCCGCCCACGCGGTCGAGAGCCACCGAGCCGGCGAACGCGGCGCCTTCGGACACGATCTCTGTCATCGCGCCGCCGGCACCATCGCCAATCCAGATGCCAGACCGATCTTCGACGCGCGTCGTCACCACAGCCTGACGGTCCGCCGTGAGACTCACGCCGAAAAACATCGTCAGGTCTTGCGTAATAGGGGCAAGCGCGCCGGTGGCCAGATCGGCGCGAAAGAGCGCCGCCGTCTTGCCCGGCAGGACTCCGTTGACCAACGCGCGCTGGTCATCAAGCCACGCCGCGTCCAACGGGAGCACCCTTCCCAGAGGCACCGTCCGAGTCTCCGCCCCGGTGGACACGTCGAGCACCACCAGCTCGGGCGCGCGTCCACTCCCATCATTCCCGCGGCTCACGCGCTCGGCATCCCGAGAAAAGCCGAGCACAAGGAGCAACTGGCCGTCGAGCGACCACGAAGGCCTGGCGATTGTCGGCGCGCTGGTGAAGTGGCTGTACAGACGCTGCGGCAAGCGGCGCGTGACGAGCACGCGCTCGTTGGCGCCGTCCGCATCGGCAATCACGACCGATTCCTCGACGCCATCGGCTTTGGACCGGATGAACGCCATGTGCCGCCCATCGGGAGCCCACGCGGTGGCCGACCATACCCCGGTAGCTATGCGCCGTGGTGTACCGCCGAGAAACGGCACGCGCCAGAGATCCGGCTGCGCCACATCCTTTTCAGCGGCGATGAAGTCCACATAGCTGCCGTCCGGCGTCACGGTCAGCCCCACGTATCGCCGCCCCGGGACAATCGGCACGATTCGGACGTCACTCTGGGTGGTCAGCTGCCGCACCCACACAGCAACGTCCGGATTGTCCCGGCCCTCCCGGCCGAGGTAGGCCACGAACTTGCCATCGGGCGACAGCGCTCCCAGGCCGGTGTTGCCCGTTAACGTGAGCGGCTGAATCTGCAGTGCTGTCGCGGGCGACGCCGGCGTCGGTGCCGACGACGCGCGATTCGTGAGCCAGAGGCCGCCAGCGATCGCGCCGGCAATACCTACGATAGACAGTAGCACCGCCAGACGATGGCGCCTGACCAGCCCGACTACGAGCTGCGTGTCGGACGACGCAGGCGCGGTCGTCGACGCCGCGGGCGTCTTTGTCGTTGCCGAGACGGATGTAGACGGCGCGCCTGGATCGAGACCGGCGGAGGCCGTCGGCGTCTGGCGCGCGACATTCGCCGGCAGGTCGCGTTTCACGCGTTTCAGATCCGCGCGCAACTCGGCCGCTGTCTGGCAGCGCACCTCGCGATCTTTTTCAAGGGCTTTGAGGATCGTCTCTTCGAGCTTGAGGGGAAGCTCGGGTCGAATCGTGCGTGGAGCGGCGGGATGTTCGCCGAGGATCCCATGCGACACGACCGCGCCGGTCGATCCCTGGAAGGCCCGCTTCCCCGTCGCCAGCTCGTAGAGGACAGCGCCGAGCGCGAACAGATCGGAGCGCGCGTCAATCGTCTCCCCGCGGAGTTGTTCGGGCGACATGTAGCCCAGCGTGCCGACTGCGGTGCCGTCGCCGGTCAGCGGTCCCTCGGCCACGCGCGTCGCATCGTCGGAAGATTCGAGCGCTTTGGCGAGGCCGAAGTCGAGAATCTTGATCTGGCCGCGCGAGGTCAGGAACAGATTGGCCGGCTTGAGATCGCGGTGCAGCATGCCTCGGGCGTGCGCGGCGTCGAGCGCGTCAGCGAGATTGATGGCGTGATCGACGAGCGCGCCGACCTCGAGTGGCCCGCGGGTCAATCGTTGGTGGAGCGTCTCGCCCTCGAGCAGCTCCATGACGAGGAACGACCGGTCGTCGTGTCGACCAACGTCGTGAAGCGAGCAGATGTTGGGATGACTGAGGCCGGCAATCGCACGCGCCTCACGGTCGAAGCGCGCCTCGGCCTGCTCATTGCCGACGCTCCCCGCCGGCAGGACCTTGATCGCGACATCACGATCGAGCCGCGTGTCGGTCGCGCGATAGACCTCGCCCATTCCGCCGGCGCCGATGGCAGCGAGGATCTCGTAGGGACCGAGGCGCGTGCCGGGGGCCAGGGACAAGGCTTGCGTGATTATACGAGCGCAAACCGAGCGCGGCTACGATCGCGTCCCGTTTGGGGTGACGCGAGGAATCGAAATCCTGTCGGTCATCTAACAACATCTCCGCGCTCGGCAGCGGCCACGTCGAGCAGTTCCGCTGGACGGCGCTCCCAGCGCCGGGGCGGTTAGCTCCGTGGTAGAGCACGGTGGCGAGGGAGACGCGCCCGCGACGGCCGGTTGGCGAAGGCCGAGAGCGGAAATAACCCAAGCACTCTTGACCTCGGGAGATGATGGGCGTAGACTCGTATCGGGTTTCGATAGGAGCGTCACGTCAGGGCGGCGGCTTGCGACGTCGTGGCGGGCGCGACGAGCCGCGGACCGCCATCCGGCGGTCAACTTGTGTGGACATTAAGCTGAACCTGCCAGGAGGTGAACTCCGATGAGAATGAAGTGGATCTCATTGCCACTCGCGTGGGCGGTCGCGGCGGGTATTGGTCTCTATCGTGCTCCGAGCGTCAGGACACAAGGGCCCTTGTTCGGCGAGGGAGCGCAAGTGCCGGTCGGCTCCGGGTCGGGCCAAGTCATCCTGGTCGACGTGAATCGGGATGGACACTTGGACATGGTGACGCGTCACCTGGTCCAACGAAAGGTCGGCATATTCGTCGGCGACGGCAAGGGCGGATTCAGGCCAAGTGCCGCGAGTCCGATTGCGCTCGACTACCAGCCGGGCGCGATCGCCATGGAGGACGTCAACGGGGACCTGGTGGTCGATTTGATCGCGGCGCAGAGCGAACGTGACGCGGTCGACGTCTACTTCGGTGATGGGACTGGCGGCTTTACCCACGCACCAGGGTCCCCGCTCAAGACGGGCGCCTCACAGCAGTTTTTCACGCGCGGGCTCTGGCTGTTGGACGCGAACGGCGATGGACATCGGGATATCTTCTCGACGAACGGTCGTGAGAACTCCTTCGCGATCCTCTTCGGCGATGGCCATGGCCACTTTTCTGAAGGACCGAGCGTCCGCCGGAACATGGCGCCGCAGCAGCGGTACACCTTCGCGTTCGATGACGTCACAGGCGACGGACACGTGGATGCCGCCATCGCCGCCGAGACGCGCCAAGATGACACCGTCCCGCGCGAGCCTGGACGGATCACCGTGCTGCAGGGCGATGCTCGTGGCGAGTTGACGCAAGAGCTCACGCAGATCGCCGTCGCTTCCAATCCGCATTTCATGACACTCGCCGACACGAACGGAGATCGCCGTGCTGATCTCGTCATCAGCCACGGCGGAAGCCATAGAGTGAGCGTCCTGCTAAACAACGGCGCCGGCCAGTTTGCGCAGGCGCCTGGCTCTCCGATTAGCATCGGGGCCGAGGCGTGGACCGTCGTCGTCGAGGACGTTGACGGCGATGGAAAGCGGGATCTGCTCTGCGCGACGGGGACAAGCGTGACCGTATTGCTCGGCGATGGCCGCGGTCGATTCACTCCCGCACCAGGCTCGCCCTTCCACGCGGGCCCGGGCGCATATAGAGTCACCGCTGCCGACATCAACGAAGACGGCAAGCTCGATGTTGCCGCCTCCGCCTTTGACGGTGAGGCAGTGACCGTGCTCATCAGACGGTAGAAGAGCCCTAGTGGATCACCGATCGCATTTCGTACGTGACACCGCAGTCGGTGACGTTCGATTGACACGTCACGCCGATCTGCTGCGGGTAGCCCAGTACCGGGTCGTACCGAACGGTGACCGATTTGATGTTTTCCTCCTGAGTCAATTGCTCGATGCGATCGAAGAGATCGGTGACGGTGCGCCAACCCAAGGGCGTCGCGAAAGAACCAGGAGGCAACGGTTCGAGTGGCTGCGTGTCAATCACTTGATTGTCACGGATCGACAACGTCGTCCAGACGGCCAGATGCCCCGGGCAGAAGCATCGAATGCGGCTTTGCGCCGTGTAATTGGTGATCCCCGCCGACTCCCAGCGGGCCCTGGCTTTCTCCAGCTCAGAGCGCTGTGATGGCGACAGCGGGCCGCCGCCGCCGCAGCCTGCGGCTGCCAACAGGGCGACGGCCATAGTGACGAACATCGAGCGCCGCATATGACCATCCTAATCCTCGTCGGTTGCGTCCCGGCGAGTTAGACTCTTCGCGAGTATTGCCGTTACCCCTCCCGCAGAATTGTGCCGGGATTGATCTTCACGGCGCGCCGGGCCGGCAGATAGCACGCCAGGAGCGCGACGGCGGCCAGTCCCAGCACGACTGCCCCAAGCGTCACCGGATCGCCGGGCTCGATCCCAAAGAGTTGCGCGCGGAAGATGCCGCCGACGGCAAAAGCACCGGCAAGGCCGAGTGAGGCGCCGATTCCGGCAAGCAGCAGTCCCTGACGAAACACGAGTCCGAGTACCGAGCCCGGCTCAGCGCCGAGTGCGAGTCTGATGCCGAACTCCCGTGTTCGTTGCTGAGCCGCGTGGTTGACCACGCCATAGATTCCAGTGGCTGCCAGTAGCAGGCCGAGGATCGCGAAGCCACCCACGAGGTTCAAGGAAAGTGTGCGGCCGGCCACCGACCGATCGAGAAGCGTCGACATGGTCCGGACGTTCGTCATCGGCCGGCTCGGGTCGATGGCCTTGAGCTCATTGCGTATGACCGATGTCAGCGCCTCGGGCGGGCCGACGCTTTTGATGAGGACGGTGAAACCGAAGTCGGGTCGCTGCCGGAAGCTCACGTAAACCGCCGAGTTCTGCGCCTCGTCGAGGCCGTTGTGCCGGACGTCGGCGACGACGCCGATCACTGTCTGGAAGCCTTCGATGTCCCAATTGAACGCCACACGCTTGCCGATCGGATCCTGATTGGGAAACCAGCGGCGGGCGAATGACTCGCTGATCACCATCACGCCCGGTGCCGAAGCATCGTCGGCAGTCGCGAAGACACGACCCAGTCTGACGGGAATACCGAGCGCTGAAAAGTACTCCGGCGAGACGATGCGCTTCTGTGCCATTGGATCCTGCCCGGGCTCGAACGTCCGGCCCTCGATCGGGACGCCCCCGTACGTGTCACTGCGCTCCAGTACCAGCGCCGCGCGCGACGCTCCCCTTCGCGCTCAGCGCGTTCGTCAAATTCCTCGGCGAGATCGCCGAGAACAAACTCCCGGTTGTCAGGTCCGAGACGCCAACTCAAGAGCGTCAATGCAAGGCGAGGAGGCCTCACACCAGCCCCAGCCCTTCGGTCATAAGCTGGAACGCCCGGCACGCCTGTGTGATGGCCCGCTTTCCAACCGGCAGCAGGACGAAATGCTTACGGCGCCGCCCCCCGCGCTGAGGAGTCGGGTCGCCAACGCGCGACCGCACAAATCCCTTGGTCTCGAGCCGATCGAGCGTGATGTAGACGGAGCTGATGGCGAGGTCGCGGCCGGTTTTCGCCTCGATCTCGCGCCTGATGGTGGCGCCGTACGCATCGGGCCCCAGGCGCATGAGCGCGAGCAGGACGATCTGTTCGAATTCCCCCAGGAGCAGCTCAGGCTTCGTCATATTCTTCACATTGTGAACCATATAGACGGCGCCGGACGCTGACGGTTAGCAAGGTCAACTGGAACGCTGGTCAGAAGATCGGCTTTAGAACCAACCGGCCGTACGCGATGAACGCCATGAGGAGGCCCAGCACGCCGCTGAAAATTATGGGCGCGATCTCGCGGTACTGGACGTGTACACCGATGAACACAAGGCTCTCGATCGCCAGGACCGTGGCGGCCACGACGGTGAGCGTCGGCTTCCAGTGGAAGACGCCGGGGACGATCAGCCCGACCATGCAGACGAGTTCGAGGATGCCGAGGGCCATCCAGGCTTCCCGCGGCAACGCGCCAAAGGACGGGACATCTGCGCTGACCTTGTCGAACATGAAGACCTTCATGACGCCCGACGCTGCATACAGGAGCGCGGCGAGCACCTGCAGGACCCACAACAGCGTGTTCATCGTGTGCCTCCTCGCGGCTTCCGGATCGGCGCGCAGGGCGGTCTCACTTCGGAGGTACCCGACGCTTCGTGAGTTGCTCGAACGCGTACGCGATGCCGATCAGCTTTGGCTCGCTGCACGGCAACCCGACGAACGCGGCGCTGTATGGCGACGGCTTCGGGTCGAATCCCGGCGGGAACGGGTTGGCGCCGCCGCCTCCTCCGCTGGGCACCGTACCGATCGGAACGACAATCTCCGGATAGCCCGGCCGCGACGCCAGATTCGAGATGTTCCAGCCGGGGAACAGCAACGCGTCCAGTCTGTGCTCCTCGATCGCCGCCTTGAAGCCGCGGTCGCCTGCGAGCCGGACATCGCGCGCGCGATCCGCCTCGTAGCGCGCCGCGTCGGCGACGACGTCCATTTCGTCCGAGATGTCGAGATTCGCCTGGCCGTACTTGATCGCCCCCGCGCGCGCGTGCGCCGTGTTGAACGCGCGTAGCTCCGTGAGCGACTTCACCGGCGCGGCGGGGCCAAGCGTCGACAGGTACGCGTTGAAGTCGCGCTTCATCCCGTACTTGAGAACGACGGTGCAGTTCCCATCGCGGCCCTTCGCGTTGTTGACGCCGGAACAGATGCTGAACGAGAGGATGTTCTGCGCCGGATCGGCATCGAGTACCGTCGGCAGGTTGGCGGGATCGACGATGACGGCGCCGGCGCGCTTCAGGACGTTAATCGCGTCGTTCATCAGCGCCGTTTGCGCGTCGTTCAAGCCGCCTCGGCCTCCGCCGCGCCCGCCTCGGCCCGCAGCGGCGGCTCCACCCGCAGGAGGCGTGGCCGCGGGTGTGGTCTCGGGCGGAGCGGGCAGGCTTTCGTAATAGAACGCGCGCGGAATGCCGATGCGCGCGCCCTTCAGCGCGTCGGCCTTGAGATACGCAGAATAGTCACGACGAGGCGGAACGTTACAGCGGGTGGTCGCCGGGTCTGCCGGATCGGGCGCGGCGCTGACGAGCGCGCCCAGGAGAATCGCCGCATCGGTCACCGTCCGCGCCATCGGTCCCGCCGTGTCCTGATCCGCGGTGATCGGCATGATCCCGTACCGGCTGATCAGGCCCGTCGTCGGCCTGATCCCGACGAGCATCGTCAGCATCGCGGGATTCACGACCGAGCCCGCCGTGTCGGTGCCGACGTTGGCGGCCCAGAAATTGGCGGCGGTGCCTGCGCCCGAGCTGGATCCGCCCGTGCTCAGCACCGGCCCGCCATCGCTCGACGCGCGCGGATCCGGGCGCGGATCGTACGGATTGAACGCGAAGCCGCCGACCGCGCTGTAATTGCCCGGCATCGGTGTCGGCGCGCCTGCGACCCAGTTGGCCAGCTCCGTCAGCACGGTCTTGGCGATGATCACCGCGCCGGCCTCGCGCAGGTTCTTCGTCAGCGTCGCATCGTACGGCGGCAGAAATCCTGCGAATGCAAGGGCACCACCGGTGGTCGGCATGCCGACCGTATGGATGTTGTCTTTGATCGCAATCGGGATGCCGTGCAGGGGCCCTCGCACGCGGCCGGCGGCTCGCTCGGCGTCGCGGGCATCGGCGTCTTCGAGCGCGCGCGGATTGATCGAGATCGCCGCGTTGATCTGCTTGTCGTAGAGCGCGATCCGGGTGAGGTACTGCGTGACCAGCTCGCGCGAAGTGACGCGGCGCTCCCGCATCGCCGTCTGCATCTCCGGAATTGTGGCTTCGACGACAGTGAACGCCGGCGCTTTCCTGGCGGACTGGGCGGCCAGCTGCACGGCAGAGACGGTGAGGGCGAGGAGAATGAGCCGTCGCATCATGGTCGTGGCATGTGCCGTGCCTTGGAGGGTGCGCGATAGACCTCACCCATGCCGCCCGCGCCAATCTGGGCGGTGACTTCGTAGACGCCGAGACGCGCGCCTGGGATAAGGGCCAATCGCTGTGGATTATAGGGACATACGACACGCTCGTGAGGTGTAATGCAGGTTGGTCCACCTTCGAGGGAGTCAGCGATGGGGACGATGTACCGGCACACACAGGTGAGCCGTGCGATGGCGCATTCCCCTGCGTCGCATCCGCGCGGTCCGCGTGGTAAGAACCCCTTGGTATTACGGCTGGGGCATTCGGCTGACTCCGACTGGCTGGCTGTGGAACGTGTCGGGACTGGATGGAGTGGAAGTCCAGTTCGATGACGGGCATCGCTTCCGGGTTGGTTCGGACGAACCGAACAGATTGGCGGAAGCGCTTCTGCGCGAAATGCCAGCCGTCGAGCGCGCCGCTCGCGGCTGAGCCGCTCCATTGCGATGCTGTTCGCGAGTGTCCTGGCATCGGCACCCGTTGACAGCCAAATGCTTCATGTGTACCCTGCCAACACATGCAGGACAAACGAAGTGACGTGCTCTACGGCAGCCTCGGGCTCATCATCCTCAAGACGCTCGAAGCGCTCGGCCCGCTGCACGGCTATCGCATCGCGAGACGAATCGAGCAGATCAGCGGCGATCACCTGGCGCTCAACCAGGGGACGCTCTATCCGGCCTTGCTGAAGCTTGAGCAGGCGGGCTGGATCACCGCGTCGTGGCGAGAATCCGATAGCGGCCGCAGGGTCAAGATCTACGCGCTGACCAAAGCCGGCCGGAAGCACTTGAGCAAGGAGGAGGCGGCCTGGCAGCACGCGACCGGCATCGTCGCGCGGTTCCTCAAGATTCAGGATGAGCTGCCGTGAGCCGCCTGCGCATCTTTCTGTCTCGGCTGATCGGGTGGCTTGGCGGAAAGAAGCGCGACGCCGATCTGCGCGCCGAGATTGACGCGCACATCGCTGAAGCTGCGGACGAATTCACGCGGCAAGGCGTACCGGCCGACCAGGCGCGCCGCCTGGCCCTCGCGCGCCACCCTGAATCCAGTGCTACCATCGCGGCAGTGTCGAGTGATGCGAGCGCCGCTCGTTCGCGCGGCGATTGCCCGGATCAACGCCGCGTGGCGGGAACCACGCGGTTGTCGCCACCGGCCGCGATGCGACGAAGGTCGCGGCCGCGGTAGGCGAGCACGACAACTTGCTGGCCGTCAAGCTCGAGGTGACTCGCCCGCAGGATGCGGAGGCGGCCGTTGAGGGCGCCGTCGCGAAGTTCGGCCGAATCGACGACCTCGCCAAGCTCGCCGCGGCCCTCGTCATGCTGGTCGGGCTCAAGGAGCCGCCGGCCCGTTTTGCGGCCGGCGCCGATGCAGTGCAGACGTTCGAGGCCAAGGCCAACACGCTGCTCGCACAGGCCCAAGCCCACCGCGAGCTGTCCGCCTCCCTGGCATACGATGTCGCCTGATCACGAATGGCGCCTGGCGACAGTACGCCGACCTCACGGTTCTCGACGCTCACTTGCCTTAACATGGTGCTCATGCCGCCAACTCGATTTCTCTCGGCGCTAGCTGTCGTTCTCATCGCTGCGGGCGTCATCGTCCGGCCGGCCGATAACGCCAGGCCCGGTGTGGACTGGCCCTCGTTCCGCGGCATCAACGGCGCTGGAACCGCTGACGGCTTCCCCACCGCCACCGCCTGGAATGTGCCTGACAAGAAAGGCGTGGTCTGGTCCACCGCCGTGGCCGGTCTCGGCCACTCGAGCCCGGTCGTCTGGGGGAACCGGCTCTGCGTCACGACCGCGATCAGCGGCCGCACTGATGCCGGTCTCAAGCCCGGGCTCTACGGCAACATTGAATCGGTCAACGACGACACGAGCCACGAATGGAAGCTGCTCTGCTACGACAAGAAGACGGGCGCCACACTGGTCGACAAGTCCATCCTGTCGGGGGTGCCCAAAGTGAAGCGGCACACGAAGTCCACGCACGCCAACTCGACGCTCGCCACGGACGGCACGCGCCTGGTCGCGATGCTCGGATCGGAAGGTCTCTACGCGTTCGACATGAACGGCAAGGAGCTGTGGAAGAAAGACTTCGGCGTGCTCGACTCCGGCTTCTACATGGTCCCTGCCGCGCAGTGGGAGTTCGCCAGCTCGCCTGTGATCCATGAAAACAAGCTCATCATCCAGGCCGACGTGCAGAAGAACGCATTCCTCGCCGCGTTCGATGTGAACACCGGCAAGGAGCTCTGGCGCACGCCGCGGCAGGACGTGCCGACGTGGAGCACGCCGGCGATCCATGTCGTCGGCGGCAGGCCGCAGATTGTCGTCAACGGCTGGAAGCACACCGGCGGCTACGACCTCGCCACCGGCGAGGAAATCTGGAAGTTGAACGGCGGCGGCGACATTCCCGTCCCTGTGCCGGTGATCGGCCTCGGCCTGATTTTCATCACGAACGCGCACGGACCCGGCTCGCCCGTCTACGCCATCCGGGAAACAGCGACGGGCGACATCAGCCTCACCGCCGGCGCGACGACGAATGATCACATCGCCTGGAGTGTGCCGCGCGACGGCGCGTATCTCATCTCGCCGGTGCTCTACAAAGATCTTCTCTACGTGACCAAGAGCAACGGCGTCATCAACACCTTCGATGCGAAGACCGGCGAAAAGGTGTATCAGGAGCGTCTTGGCAGCGGCACCACGGCCTTCACGGCGTCCACGATTGCGGCCGACGACAAGGTGTACTTCTCGAGCGAAGACGGCGACGTGTATGTGGTGAAGGCCGGGCGCGAATTCGAGCTGCTGGCCGTAAACCCGCTCGGCGGCATCACCATGGCGACCCCGGCTGCGTCGGAAGGCGTGCTCTACTTCAGGACGAGCAATAGACTCATCGCAGTCAAGTAACGTATACATTTGAAGAATGAACCTCATTGGCGCGCTCTGCGCCGCACTGGGGTTGGCGGCGATCGCCTGCGGCGGTTCACCGGCCTCGCCAACCACCGGGACTGGAGGTTCGTGGCAGATGCTGGCGTCCATGCCGGCGGCACGCCAGGAAATCGCGACCGCGGTCCTCAACGGGCTCATCTTCGTCATCGGCGGGTTCGACAGCACCGGCCAGTCGACCGACAGCGTCTTCGTCTACAACCCGCCGTCCAACACGTGGTCCACCGCCGCGTCGCTCCCCATCGCCAACAACCACGGCGCTGCGGCCGTCGCGAGCGGCCGGCTCTTCGCGTTCGGCGGCGTGTCCAACCGCGCTTTCGTCTACAACCCGGCCGGCAACTCGTGGTCGGAAGTCGCCTCGATGAACTTCGAGCACGGCAACACCGCGGCGGTGGCCGTCATCAATAACAGGATTTACGTCGCGGGCGGAACGGGACCGGGCGCGACGCAGCGGGAAGGCGAAGTGTACGACCCGACCACTAACACCTGGACGCCGCTCGCGCCGATGAACGTGGGCCGCAACCACTGCGCCGGCGGCGCGATCGGCGGCCAGTTCTATGTCGCCGGAGGACGAGGCTTCGCCGACTCGGAGGTCGCGCTCGAAGTTTATGATCCAGCCGCCAATCGCTGGACGAACCGGGCGCCCCTGCCAACCGGCCGGTCCGGCATCGCCGCGGGCGTCGTGCGCAATCGGTTGTATGTCTTCGGCGGCGAGATCCCCGCGCTTCACAACGAAGTCGAATCGTACGACCCGGTGTCGAACACGTGGCAGCAGCACCCACCCATGCCGACGCCCAAGCACGGCATCTGGGCTTCGGTCATCGGGAACACCATTTATCTGCCTGGTGGCGCCACGGCCCAGGGCCTCGGCGCGACCACGAGCCACGAGTCGTTCATCGTGGGCGCGCGTTGACCAACGTGTCGGGCGCTTTGGCGCGACGGATCCGGTACGGTTGCTCTCCGCAGGCGGCTTTCCCGTGCGGGTTCTCCTGATCGCACGCCAGTGCGCGCTGCAGATACGGCGCGAACATCGTCGGCCGCTCGATGCAACTGATCTGCGAGACCTTCTTGCCGGCGGCATCCGTCACCGTGACGCCCGCCGCGCCATCGCCGACGGGATGGCTCGCCGAGTCACCCGACGATTCGATCCTGTAGGTGAATCCGCCGGACAGGAACCGGACCGACACTTTATAGATCGTGCCTTCGGCCACGTGCGAGAAGAACATCTTTGAGGCGCCCTGGCGTGCGTCCTCGGGATAGACGAGCTCCGCGCGATCCTCGGGTCCGAAGCGATACTGCAAAGCGCTCCAGCGCTTCCCGACCTCCGCCTCCACCGCGCAGATCGCGAGGTACTTATCCTTGCGGTTCGTCTCGCAGATGAAGAGCGCCTCTTCCTGCGGTTCGCAGACGGTCCGAGGCGCGCGCGCCTGTCGGGCGTCACTGCCGGAGGTCGTCATGAACGCCAACGCGATGCACGCGATGGCGAGGACGCGACGCGGTATGCGTGCACCTCGTGCCTGGACTTGCACGACGTCAATGATACCCAAGTCTGCGTGGCCGCTGCCCCGGCGGTCTACCGGACGTCGTAGACTCCCAGCGTTGCCGGTGATTACATTCGTCATCGCTGCGCTGGTCGTGCTCGCCGTCGTGTGGTTCGGCCAGCGCGGGCTCATCTATTTCCCGGAAACCGATGTACCGCCGCCCGCGGCCGTGGGGCTCCCGCAGGCCGAGCCCGTGATGTTCGACACGGAAGACGGCCTCACGCTCGAGGGATGGTTCGTTCCGCCGAGCTCGCCCGCGTCCGGGTACACAATCGTCGTGTTCAACGGCAACGCCGGACATCGCGGCCATCGCGCGAGTCTCGCCGGTCAACTGGCGGCACGGGGCATCGCCGTGCTGCTCTTCGACTATCGCGGCTACGGCGGGAATCCGGGGCTGCCTTCGGAGGAGGGACTCGCACGCGACGCGCGCGCGGCGCTCGCCTGGACCGGCGGACGTCCTGATGTCGACCGGACCAGACTGGTGTTCTTCGGCGAGTCGCTCGGAACCGGCGTGGCTGTCCGGCTCGCGCTCGAGTACCCGCCAGCCGCGCTGATCCTGCGATCTCCGTACACCTCACTCGTCGCCCTGGGGCAGCATCACTATCCATTCCTGCCCGTGCGCGCGATCCTTCGCGATCGCTATCCGTCAATCAGTCGGATCGCGCAGATCTCGTCGCCGCTCCTGGTCATCGCCGGCGACGACGACCAGATCGTGCCGGTCGGCGACAGCCATCTCCTGTACGAGGCCGCGCCAGAGCCCAAGCAATTGCTGGTCCTGCCGGACGCCGATCACAATGACGAGGAGCTCGTGTCCGGACCACGTGTCATTCGCGCCGTCGTGGATTTCCTGGGCTAAACTGGAATTTCGAGCCGACAAGTCATGTTGCGGGTGCCTCGGTGGAGGAAGCATGACGAGAGTCAACCGCGTCCTGGCGCTGACCGTAGTCGTGGCGATCGCTGGCGTATCAGCGGCTCTAAAGGAGCATTGCAAGATGCAGAAGGAGGGGCGGGCTTTAGCCCGCCCTCGCTGGGCCGGCTGAAGCCCCTCCGCCTGCCGGCGGTCAGGGTCTCTTTCGGAACGACGACACGAATGCCTCGATCTGCTGGAGGACTTCGCGGGGATTGCTGACGATCAGGTCGTGGTTGCCTGAGAGCTCCACGACACGCCCTTGCTCGGCAAACGCCTCGAACCACTTGATGTGCTTTTGAACGCGCGCGCGAGTGACCAGGTACAGCTTCTCTACGCGCTCGCGAAGGGCCGGATCGGCAGCGGTCAAGGCGACGAGCTCCGGGAACGGTGATCTATCGGAACTGCCCCGCCGCATCAGGTCGTCAGCCGATTTCGGGACGGCGTAGATGGCAAGCGCAGGCACACGGATACGTTCAGGGTTGTACGGGTAGTACGCGGCTTTGAGCTCCTTCGTCATCGCTTGACGAATCGAAAGATCCGGCGCCCACAGGCCGGCGATGCTTCCGTCAGGATTCGTGCGGTACCGAGTCCGCAAGTACGCCTCAGGCCCGGCACCGCCGTATTTCTCCAGATACGCACGCAGAGTCGTGAAGGATGCGAGGTCAGCTTCCTGGGCACTGGGAGCAGCAGGCACCGGTTTCGCCGCCGCACGATAGGCGTCGTTGTCCGCGTCGTCTCCACGATCGAACGCCGCATCGACATAGACCAGGCCCCTGATCTTCGCGGAGTAGCGAGCCCCCAGGACGTGCATCTCTTCTCCCGCGAATGACTCGCCGATCACGATCGGGGTCGTGACACCCACGGCGTCCATGACGCGCAGGACATCTTCAGCCAGGCGCACGAATCCGTAGCCTTCGGTGGCCGCTGATGATCCCCGATGGCCGCGCCGTGTCAGACCCACCACACGATAGCCACGAGCGACCAGCGCCGGCGCAAAGTCATCGTAGTGGTGCGCCGTCGCTCCGCCCCCCGCCAGGAGAACGATGGTTCCGCCGGCCTGTCGAGGAGGCCCACCCCAGTCCAACACCTCGATCTGCACACCCTCTTCGACCGTGACAAATCTCGTCGCGTGCGGCGACGGGTCCTTCCACTCTTGTGGCGATACCGACATCGCTGTCGCCAACAGGACACACAGAATGGACCAGCAGTGATGGCTCATCGATCTTCCTCCCCAGCAGAAGGCAATGTAACGGTTGCTATCCGAAGTGAAGGTCAAGAACGGTCAAGAACAGCCAAGCTGACTTGACACTTCTTGACGTACTCAGGAAAACCGCAACGCCTACAATGGGTTCCCGGTGAATCGCATCCTGATCGTTGATGACGATGCAGAGTTGTGTGCGCTCGTTGCCCGATTTCTAGGCAGCGAAGGCTTCGCCGTTGACCGAGCCGCGGATGGCCGTGAAGGCATCACACGGGCGTTAGCCGGATCCTATGCGCTCATCATGCTGGACGTGATGATGCCGGACTTGAGCGGATTCGATGTGCTGCGCCGGATTCGAGCGTGTTCTCGCACGCCGATCCTTATGCTCACAGCCCGCGGCGACACGCATGACCGTGTCCTTGGACTCGAGCTTGGCGCCGACGATTACCTTCCCAAACCCTACGATCCCTCGGAGCTGGTGGCGCGCATTCGCGCCATTCTCCGCCGCGCGGAATCCTCGCCGCCGGGCTCCGCCGCTTCGGCCCCGCTCGCTGTGGACGATATCCAATTGACCTCGTCAACCCGAGTTGTCACGTGCGAAGGAAAACCTGTCGACGTAACGGCCGTTGAATTCGATTTGCTCGAGGCGTTGATGAAAGTCGCCGGCACGATCGTCAGGCGCGAGGACCTCGTGCGAACGGTACTCGGGCGTGAGTTTTCACCCTACGACCGCAGCATTGACACACATGTCTGCAATCTGCGCAGGAAGATCGGGCGCCTGAAGGACGGCACGGATCGCATCAAAGGGATTCGTGGAACGGGGTATGTGTATGCGAAGTCTGTTTCCTAAGATTCTCCTGTCCTCCTTTCTCACGGTGATCTTCGTCGGCATCGCGATGGCCATGCCGGTGGCGTCAATGTTGATGCCGGGAACCGGCGGGCTGGCGTTGGTTGGGTCGTTCTTTCCGATTCTCGCCGTCGGTATCAGCGGTTTCATCTGCTTCTTGCTCACCCGTCACATCACGTCGCCCCTGTTTGACTTACGGCGGGGAGCTGAAAGCATTGCCGGCGGCAATCTCGCCGCGCGTGTACCAGGGAACGTTCGCAATCGTCGCGACGAAATCGGCCAGCTCGGCCGGGATTTCGATCGCATGGCCGAACGCCTCGAGTCATTGGTAGACGGCCACAAACGATTGCTTGGGGATGTCTCGCACGAGTTGCGTTCGCCGTTGTCGCGGTTAGTCGTCGCCCTGGGGTTGGCGCGAAGGGCGACCGCGCCAGGCGGGGTGCAGGGGCCCCCGCCGATACAAAACGACGAGATGCCCGAGCTTCTGGACCGTATGGCGCTGGAGGCCAAGCGCCTCGACAATCTGATCGGTCAGCTTCTCACGCTGTCGCGCATCGAGAGCGGAAGCCACGCGGCCGCAGCATCGTCCATTGATCTGACCGCTCTTTTACACGAGGTCGGCGGCGATGCGGACTTCGAGGCACGTGCGCAAGCCCGGCGTGTCGGCGTGACGGCCTTCGAAGCCTGCACGGTGTCCGGCTCGGAAGAACTGCTTCGCAGCGCCATCGAGAATGTCGTCCGCAATGCCGTTCGCTACACTCGCGAGGGAACAGCCGTCGACGTGTCGATCCGCCGCGAACGTGAACGCGCGGTCATTCGAGTTCGGGATCGGGGGCCGGGCGTCCCTGAAGCCAGCCTCTCGGAGATTTTTCAGCCTTTTTGTCGCGTCCAAACAATCGACGCGACCCGGAACGAAGGATCGGGACTCGGCCTGGCAATCGCGCACCGGGCTGTCACGGCTAACAGAGGCAAGATTGGCGCGATGAATGCGTCGGATGGGGGATTGATCGTCGATATCGAAGTCCCCTTTGGGTCGCGCTAGCATCGAAAGATGCCGCTCGCTCCGCTTTCCCCGGTCGATACCCGTGCGATGTTCCGCCCGGTTTCCGCCGGCCTGGTCTCGTTGCTTCGCAGGTTGTCAGACGAGGACTGGGAACGCCCGACCGTTGCCGGCGCGTGGGTTGTCCGCGACGTCGTCGCACATCTTTTGGATTCGACACTGCGCAGGTTGTCGTTCCATCGGGACGGAATGGCTCCGCCGCCGCCACCTGGTCCGATCAATTCAGACCGCGACTTTGTCGCCTTCATCAATGACCTCAACGCGCAGTGGGTGAAGTCGGCGAAGCGATTGAGTCCTCGTGTGCTGACCGACCTGTATGAGCGGGCAGGTACCGAGGTCGCTGACTGGTTCGAATCACAGTCTCTCGATGCGCCGGCGTTGTTTGCCGTCTCGTGGGCCGGCGAACAGACGTCGGCGAACTGGTTCGACATCGGCCGTGAATTCACGGAATTGTGGCATCACCAGCAACAAATCCGAATGGCGGTCGGCGCCGACCCCCTCCCTGATCCGCAGTATCTGCGTGCCGTCATCGATGTCGCCATTCGAGGTCTGCCACACGCCTATCGAGACATCGACGCTGAGCCGGGACAAGCCGTGATCATCGACGTCAGCGGCGCCGCGGGTGGACGATGGACGCTCGTTCGGGAGATGACCAAATGGACGGTGTCGCAAGGCGAGCCCGTCGAAGAAGCGGCGCGGATTCGGCTGAACGACGATACGGCGTGGAAGCTTCTGTTCAACGCGCTGCCGGAGGCCGAGCTCGCGCGTGCCGTCCAGCTGACCGGGCGTCGCGAACTCGCCGTCCCGATGCTGCGCGCACGTTCAGTCATCGTTTAGAACGACGCCGTCCCTGGAATTACTGCGCGCCGCCGGCCTGAATTGCAGCTTCCATGGTCGATCGATACGCGAGGTAGCGGGAGACATCAGCACGGATCCTCCCACCCTGCACGTCGGTGGGCAGAATTCGGCCGACCTGGTAGAGACGTTCCAACAGGGTCTTCACGTTCCACACCGGCTCGCGGCCGATGCGCGCGACTTCCTGCCGCACGCGCTCGGCGAGCGCCGGCACCTCCAGAAGCTTGCGAGCCAGCACCGACCGGCCAGGCATGAAGGATCCGCCGCGCGGGCCGCGCGACACTCCGAGCGTCTGGTCTGCGCCGTATGGAATGAAGATGAACCGGCCGTCCTTCGGATGCGCGTAGACGTACGTGTTGTTGTTGTTCCCAGAGAACCCGTCCCAATGCCGAGTCGCAATCTCGGCGGCGACGTAAGTGACGAACCGATCGATGTCGAGCATCGGGCCGAGGTCGTTGACAAACGACTCGGGCCTCGTCGCCGCAATGGCCTTCGCGAACCGGACCAGGTCGTCGCGCGTCCGCCCGTTCTTGCCCTCATCGTCGAGCTTCGGCGCCGTGGGCTGAAACACGAACTCCTGCAGGTTCTCGATCTCGTACAGATTGCCCGTCTCGTGCCCCTTGCCGAAGTTGCGGACGAGGAAATCCTTGTCGATCGGTTCGCGGAGGAGATAGATGCCGGCGTCGATGCCATTGATCGTCACGCGTGCATGTGCGGTGAGCGACGCCGCGAGGCCGGCGCGCCGGAACACTTCGTAGGTCAGGTGTTCGTTGACGAGACCCAGGTCCTGCAGCTCGTTTTTGAGGATGAGCTTGTCGAGGTCGAACAGCCGCTGGCCTTTGACGAACTCGTCGAACTTCAGGCTGAGCGACGGCTTGCCCTCAATCGGTACGTACCCATGAAAGATGCCGCCCGCCTGTCGGACGCCGACGTTCGTGAGCGTCCTGCCGTCGAAGGTGAACGTGCACCGGATGCGCTCTTCGGTGCGCCTGACGATCTTCGCCGTGTCCTCCGGCGGAATGACGATGTCGATGACGTGGAGGACGGAGGTGTCGTAGAGCTTCGCGGCACCCGCGCGAATGCGTTCTTCGACGGGATCGGGGGCCGGTGTGACGCCGCCACGCTGCGCCGGCGGCGCGGCGATGGCCATCACCGGCAGGCTGGCGATCAGGAGGATCAGCCGGAGGCGCCGCATGGAGGCAGCTTAGCGCAGACGACGCGCCGCGGGGCTGATAACCACGCGTCCCCGTGCTATTCTCGGCGCATCCCGAAACTGGAGGCACCATGCCGCGCATCTGGCGTCCGGCCTCGCTCGTCGTCGTGACCGCGCTTCTGGTGATCGTCACCAGCGTGCCGCTTCGGGCCATCGGCCCGGCCATTCTGATGTTTTACGGCGGTGACCTGAAGGAACCCGTCCTCGTGTTCCCCGGCAATCCGTCGTACAACCCGACCAGCTTCATCTGGAATCCGATCAACGGGGGCGTCCCGTACACCAGTGGAAAACGTGGCACGCTGCCGCCGAACCTCGACGGGCGCCGCTACATGAGCGTGGCGATCTTCTGGGGCAGGTACGACCCGGCCACCATCAAGCCGTCAGACGCGAGCCAGCATGGCCGGATCTACCTGCGTACCGCATCGGCGCCCGCCGTGATTGTCATCACGACGCCGGCGATGGCGAACGCGAAGGATCTGACGGCCAACCCGGAGCCTGTGCCGGTTCCGACGTCGCTCGACGAGTTCATCGCTGGCTGGACGTTGACAGACGACATCATCGAATGGATTCGCGCGCAGACCAGGCATGCGGCGAAGTGACGAGTCGCTGAGCGTCAGGGTGCCGCCGCAACAATAACGGTCAGGAGAGGGCGGACGGCGTAGGTTGTTTTTCCTCGCGGTCGATGAACCGGTGTTCGCGCAGGAACGCCCAGACGCGATTCTTTGCGTCAGCGGTCGTCGTCGGATCGAAATCGAACTGGCCTCCGAACTGCGCTTGCGGATCGAGCTTGCGTGTCAGCAGGTGACCGACGCCCGGATAGCTATGGACGTCGCACCGGCCCCGTCCCTTGTTGATTGCGGCGCACAAGCGCCTGGCCTCGGCGTCTGGGGTGACGACATCCTCGACGCCAGAGATGATGATGGCCGGCGGCAGGCCGGAGCGGACCTGGAGGTCGGGCGAGAGATCGTCCGGGTTCTTCGCGTGCGCGCGCACCCACCGGATCGCGTCCATCGCGTCCTCGACGGCCTCGATGGGCGTGATCGCCTTTCGGTCAATGGTTCCCTGAGCGACCAAGAATCGACCCGATCGCCATGCTCCGCGCCGAGTAGAGCGGTGGTTTTCCGTGCCTTCCGTGCGCTCGGTGTTGAGGATCGAAGAAAACTGCCCATGCTGTACGCAACAGCATCAGGCGTGATGCGATCAGAGGCGTCGCCGGCGCAATCTGGCCGCTCACCCTCGCGCAAGCTCGACCTCAAGGTGGTCGAGGGACGCCTGAAAGGCAAGGCGGCGGCCGAAGCGGACGGCGAGAAGCGCGAAGGCGCGATCGACGTCGGCCGCGCGAAGAAGTAGTGCGCAGCGGCGGCCAGGGTAGTCGCTCAATCCAAAACACGGAAAGCACGGAGCTTCACGGAGAGCACGGAAAGCCGAGGGTTGGTTCATTCCGGCATGCCAAGTGGCTCGGTGCGCTCTGTGCCTTCCGTGCGCTCCGTGTTGAGGATCGAGAAATCACAACGCCCGGCGACGAAACGAGCGGATGGCGTAGAGCAGCGTCAACACGGTGAACCCGACCGCCCACCACACCATCAGCGGCGACGGCACCGAGGCGCCGAGCGCGAGCATGCCCGTGCTGCGCGCAATCTCCGGCTCCATGTAGTGAGCGGCCAGGCGCCACATGGAATCGGCGGGGCTGACGAGACTCACGAGGACGCCGATGGTCCTCATCGAGCTGACGCCGGCAAACCCGCCGATCTGCTCGATGAAGCCGCCGATGAACGCGACGCCATAAAAACCGACCGCCGTAATCGCGTTCGTCACGGTGCTGAACCGCGCGCCGCCGGCGATGGCGACCGTGAGTGAGAGCGTGATCTCCAGCATCAGCAGCGGCAGCGCGCGCGGCACGCCCGGCGGAGCGAGGCCGCCGACGACGCGGATCACGAGGAGAATGCCGGTCGACAGGATCAGCAGATACGCGAGCGCGAGCAGGAGATGGCCGGCCCACTTGCCGACGACGATCTCGGCGCGATCGATCGGCTTGGACGCGAGCGTCTGCACCACCCCGGAGTCGATTTCACCCGACAGCGTATCGACCGGCAACAGGATCGCGAAGATCACGGACAGGAAGTTCGCGGCCATGAAGCCCAGGAGCAGGATCGCCGTCAGCGTGCCTTGCCGCTCGACGAACGAGACGCTCCCGTCACTCGCCATCTCCCGGTGCGCAAAGAAGACCGCGACGGAAAACACCACGAGAAACGCCAGCGCGCACACGGCACCCGCGAGCACGATGCGCCGCCGCCGTGCCTCGACCAACGTGAGGTGGGCCACCGTGATTACATCGCGCATTTTTTAGTCCGGGGGACTTCGTCCTCCGGAACCCCCTTACACCGGCGCTCGCGGGGACCCCGACGCCCCGCTCCGCGCCGGTGGCTCACTCGCTGCGCTCGTTCGCCTGCCGTCATTCGCGTTATCCCGGCCGCTCGTCGTCTCCCATCACGTCCAGGAAGACATCCTCGAGAGATTTGCGGCGGGGTTGCACCGCGTGAATCTGCACCCCCTGCTGCACCAGCCACGAGACGATGGCAGGAACGACCCCTTCGGTCTCGGTGCGCAAGGCGATCAGATCCGGCCGTGGTTGGACGATGTCCGTTCCGAAACGCGACAAGCCGTTCAGAATCTCGGCTGTGACCCCGCCGACGCGAATCTCCACGTCGAGCTCATCGGTCGGCGCCGTGAGACGGCGTTCCTCGATGATCTGGCCGCGCTTGACGAACACCACCCGATCGCACGTGGCTTCCACTTCACCGAGCAGATGGGAGTTGAGAAACACCGTGGCTCCGTCGGCGCGAAGCTCGTCGATGATGCCGCGCACCAGCAGCCGGCCGAGCGGGTCGAGACCGGAGGTGGGCTCGTCGAGGAACACGAGCTTCGGGTCGTTCAGCAGCGCCTGTGCCAGCCCCACGCGCTGAAGCATCCCCTTGCTATAGCCCCGGAGCGGGCGATCCGCCGCGTCGACGAGGTCCACGCGGCTCAGCAGGCGATCGACGCGGGCATTCAGCGCGACGCCTCGCAACCCGTAGAGGCGGCCGTGGAACCGCAGCAGCTCGATCGCGGTCAGCGTCTCGTGAAAGCGGAAATGCTCGGGAAGAAAGCCGATGCGCGCGCGGGCCGCGCGATCGCCGAGCGGAGCGCCCAGGACACGTCCCGTGCCGGACGTCGGCTCGACCAGCGCCAGCAACATCTTGATCGCGGTGGTCTTGCCGGCGCCGTTCGGCCCGAGGAAGCCGAAGATCTCCCCCTCCCCCACTCGAAGGGAGAGATCCGACACCGCGACGGTGGTACCGAACTGCTTGCGCAGCCCCTGGGTCTCGATAATCAACGCACTGCCGTCGCCATCGCCATGACTTCCGCGACATTCTGAATGCTCACCAGCGCATACACGCGCTCGGGTGTTGACCACACGATGGTGGTCGTCGGCGACTGATTGCGGGGTTGATGTTGAATCAGCACGCCGCGATGCCCGCCGACGTCCACCTGCTGGAACGACGACGCGTTTGGCGGCACCGGCACGACGAGCGTGGTGTGCCAGTCGATCGCTCCCGCGAACTGCTTCGCCTCCATCGGCGGCAGTCCAAGAATCCGCAAGCCGATCTCGCCGAGCGCCCGCACATCGACGTTGTCGGGCAGGGTCAGTTCCGGCGTGCGCGCCTGGAACAGCCGGCTCCGGCGGGCGTTCTGATGATCGTAGCGAATCATCACTACCGGTGGCACTCGGACGTTGACGACCTGGCCATCGAGCCCCGCCGGCACGGCGAGATCGTTGATGCCGAGCGCGTCCATCACCTGCTGCAGGCGCTGGCTGTTTGCGGTGACGCGCACCACGCGTTCGCCGAGGACGGTTGTCTCTATGACCTGGGTCTTGTCCGGGAGCCACTGCGGCGTCGCGAGCGTCATCCCGGCGGCGGCCGCAGCGTCGGCGATCGAGGCGACGTTGACCGGGGGACCGGGATCCTGCACGACCTGGATGTGCTCGCCAATCAGCGAGCCGATCTCCAGCTGCTCGGCCTTGAGCCGGTCGATGTGACTCGAGTCGACCGAGACCCCCACGACGTTGATCACCCGGAACAGCGACACGAATTGGGCCACTGACGCGCGCACGCCGGGCACTGAGAGCAGCCCACCCACCACGATCACCGCCGCGGCGGCGACGAGGGCGCGCCGGCGCCAGTCGTGGCGGGTCTCGCTGGCCGGCTCCTGGGCCCGGAGCCGTTCGCGCAACTGCGCCTTGAACAGGGGCGAAGGGTCGGTTCGCAGTGCCTGGAGCCAGCCGTCGTCACTCATCTTGTCCGTGCGCGGGTTTCCGCTGGTCATGTCCCTCTCCTCACCAGCGCCCGCGCAGCGTTTCGACCGCGCGGTGCAGGATGGTGCCGACGTTGCTCTCGCTGAGTCCCGTGGCGTGCGCGATGGCGCGGTTCGTCATGTCGGCGCCGTACTTCATCGCCATCAACTCGCGCTGACGCGGTTCCAGCGTCGCGAGCAGCGCGGCGAGCCGTTGGGCTTCGGATTGGTGGACCGCCTGCTGCTCAGGCGTGTGGCCGGGCGACGGCACGACCGCCGCGACATCGAGCGGTTCGTAGCGCTGGCGCGCGCGCAGGTGGTCGACGGCGACATTGCGCGCGATCGTCAGCAGCCAGGTGGAGAAGCCGCCAAGATCGCGGCGATAGCGATGACGGGCGCGCCAGGCTTTCTCGAAGGTTCGGGCGGTGAGATCCTCGACGTCCGCCGTCTGGCCGACCCGGTACCGGAAGAAGTTGAGCACGCGGGGCAACTGCTCCGCGTAGACCTGGTCCCAATCGGGTTCCGCCGCGATCCAGCTCGCCAGCCGCCTCGGCAATACCTGCACAGCCGCCATTGAGTCTATATACGGCGGGGCGGCGGATGTATCACAGGGACTTCAGCCGGCACAGCAAAGGCGGGCTGAAGCCCGCCCCTCCTTCTGAGTTTTGAATGCGGCCCGACGCCTGACAGATCCGGAAGTGCTCCTCGAATGTTTGATCGTGTCAGTTACCAACAGGGCGCCGATGCTCAAGCTCTGTCCCGGGTGAACGCGGATCGCAGCATCGTCGTCGCGGCGTAGACGACGACAACGACGACCACCCACCGCAGCACGTTCAGAGGAAGAGAGCGCACGAGCAGTGCCGCGACGAGCACC
>Ga0111538_10001675_pt1 | contig 31273 bp, 21 predicted proteins | sample SoiMethybrSBSTD1_FD_79669 | JGI IMG/M metagenome (GOLD analysis project Ga0111538, IMG submission 79669) | Bulk soil microbial communities from a Populus tree surrounding site in Tennessee, USA - Soil MetaG P. TD hybrid SBSTD1 (version 2)... | ecosystem: Environmental > Terrestrial > Soil >... | reverse complement strand
TCAGGCGCAACGGCACCGTGGCCTCGCGGATCGATCTCCTGCGCGAAGTCTGGGGCCACTCCGCCGCGGTGCTCACGCGCACCGTGGACACCCACATCGCCGAGCTCCGCCGCAAGCTGGAACAGAATCCGGCGTTGCCAGCGCATATCCTCACGGCGAGGAAAGCTGGTTATCGGCTCAATCAATGACGCGACGTGGAGTCGGTTCCGGAGTTCCTCGGTTGGGAACCGTCCACAGTGCCAGCAGAAGCTCGGTGCCTGAGAACCTCGGAACCGAACCCCGGAACCCCGGAACTCCGGAACCCTCTATCTTTGCAACGCCCTCATCGGCGGAATGCGCGACGCACGCAGCGCGGGCAGATACCCGGCCGCGCAGGCGACGGCGAGGAGCGCGAGCGCGGTCCAGGCAAACGTCGCGACGTCCGTGGCCGAGGTGTTGAACAGCAGGCTGCCGATGACACGGCCGGCGGCAAGCGCCGCGCCCAGGCCGACGACGATGCCGACGGCGGCCAGGCGCAGTGTGCCGGCGAGGACATGCCAGCGGACGTCGCGGCTGCTCGCGCCGAGCGCCATCCGCACGCCGATCTCCTGGACGCGCTGGTTGACCCCGTACGACACCACGCCGTAGATGCCGAGGCTCGCCAGGAGCAGCGCGAACATCGAGAAACCGGAGAGCAGCGAGACGACGAATCGGCGCGGCGAGACCGATCGATCGACCAGGTCGTTCAGCGGGCGGATGTCGGTCACGACCAGCGTCGGATCGATCGACACCAGCTCTTTGCGGACGACTCCAAGGTACGCGCTGGGGGGTGACGTCGATCGAACGACGAGATCGGTCGCGAACCCGCCGCCCTGCGTGTACACGAGATAAATCTGGGAGGCCGCGCGCTCGTCCAGGCTGTTCTGCCGGACATCAGAGACGATCCCGACGATGGTGTGCGGCCGGTCGCCCCGCACCTGCGCCAGACGACCGAGCGCATCCTCGCCGGGGTACAGCGCCCGCGCCAGCGATTCGCTCACGATCAGCACGGGCGTCGTGCCGGCCGCGTCGCTGTCGGCGAAGTCGCGGCCTCGCACGAGCGTCATGCCCATGGCGTTCAGGTAGCCGGGGCCGATGATGTGTACGTGAACCCTCCCGGCCGCGTGCCCGGGGCGTAGGTTTGTCCGGGAACGCCGATGCCCCACGATCGATTGCGATCGAGCGGCAGCGCGTCGGTGAGACCCGCCGCCTGGACGATCGAGAGCCCGCGCACGCGGCGCGAGGCCTCGGTGAAAAGCGCGACCGTCTGTTCGGTCGAACGATCGCGGCTGGCCTTGAGCGTGAGGACGGTGCTGCCGGCCGGACGAAAGCCGAGATCGACGTCGAGCAGGTTCACGAAGCTTCGAATCAGCAGCCCCGTGCCCACGAGCAGGACGCAGGCGATGACGACTTCTGCGACGACCAGCGACGATCGCATCCAGGCGTGGCGCCGGCCCGCGGTCGTGCCGCGGCTCTGATCCGTCAACGCCGATTGCGGGTCGGTCCGTGCCAGCCTGAGGCCGGGCAGGATGCTGAAAATCAGTCCGGTGCCGATCGCGACGCCGGCGGTGACGAGCAGCGCGTACCCGTCCACGTGCACCTGCGAGAGCAGCGGAATCGCGAGCGTGACGTTGCGCTTCACTACGGTCGTGAGCAAGTACGCCAGCGGAATCCCGAGCGCGCCCCCGAGCGACGCCAGGACGACGCCCTCGAGCGCCAGTTGCTGAAAGATCCGCCCGCGTCCGGCCCCGAGCGCCAGCCGCACGGCAAACTCCTTCGCTCGTGCCGTACTGCGTGCCAGCAGCAGATTCGAGACGTTCGCACAGACGATGAGGAGGACGAGGCCGACGGCTCCCCAGAGCACGAGCAGGGGCCGGCGCATCGATCCGCTCACGTGCTCCTGAAGCGGCGTCAGGCGGGTCCCGAAGCGGAAGAGCTCGGGCTGCGCGGCCCGGATCGCCGGCCCGAGCGTCTCGAGCTCGGCCCGCGCCGATTCGATCGTCGTGCCCGGCTGCATGCGCCCGATGAGCGACAGCGTGTTGCCCCAGGGCTTCATCGTCTCGAGCGTGGCCGGCTTGACGAAGTCCACTCGCGTGCCTGGCGTGAAAATCGACGAGAAGCTGAACGTGGCCGGCAGCACGCCGGCGATGAGCGCCGGCCGGTCGTTCAGTCCGAGCGACGTGCCGACGACGGCGGGGTTCGCGCCGAGACGACGCGTCCAGAAGTCGTGGCTGACCAGGACGACGGCGGGCGCGTTGGGCTGGTACTCCTCCGGCAGGAACAGGCGGCCGCTGGCCGGCCGTACGCCGAGGACTTCGAAGAAGCGGGGAGCGACGTCCACGATCGACACGCGCTCCGGATCGCCAAGGCCGGTCAGCGAGTTGACGCCGTACCCGAAGAACGCGAAGTAGGCGGTCCATTCGCTGAAGGACCTGGACTGCCTGCTCAACGCTTCGTAGGTCGCGACCTGGAACGTGGCGCCACTGAGGCTCGTGCCGGTGTTGGCCACCCAGACGAGCGAGCCGGCGTCGTCGAAGGGAAGCGGCTTGAGCAGCACCGGCCGGATCAGGCTGAACACGGCCGTGTTGGCGCCGATGCCGATCGCCAGGATGAGGACCGCAATGACGGTCAGTCCGCGTTCGCGACGGAGGCCGCGCCACGCGTAGCCGAAATCGCGGGCGAGATTGTCGAGACGCGGCACGCTGCGGGCGTCGCGCTGGTGCTCGAGCGCGGCGTCGCGACCGCCAAACGCGAGCCGGGCCCGCCGCCGGGCCTCGTCCGGATCGACGCCGCGCCGCACGTAGTCGTCGGCGGCCAGTTGCAGGTGCGAATCACGCTCCGCGTCGAACTCGCGATCGAGCGCCTGGTGCGATGCGAGCGCCCGCAGCCGGTGCCACAAGCGCCGCAGCGCGCTCATTTCGCACCGCCTGGCGCAGTGCGGAGCACACGCTCGACCACGTCCGTCAGCGAGCGCCAGTAACTGGTCTCGGCCTGGAGCTGGCGCCGGCCGCTCCGGGTGAGGCTGTAGAACTTGGCGCGCCGGTTGTTGTCGGACTGGCCCCAGGCGCCCGCGATCCACCCGTGCTGCTGCAGCCGAACGAGCGACGCGTAAATCGTGCCCTGGTTGATGAGCAGCGCGTTGCCGCTGACCTGCTCGATACGGCGCGCGATCCCGTAGCCGTGCTGCGGCCCGATCGCGTGGAGCGTCTGCAGGACGAGCAGGTCGAGCGTGCCCTGCAACAGATCGAGCCTGGAGGCTTCCTGTGGCATCGACACAGGAGGCTAGCACGACTCATGTGCGGTGTAAACAGGAGACCGCCATGCCCGTTCGATCCTCAACACGGAGGGCACCGAGGGCACTGAGAACACGGATCTCGAGGGCTGAACCCTAAAGCCCGTGCGCTCCGCGTCCTCCGTGCTTTCCGTGTTCAGTGAAGCCCCTGCTGGGCCGGCTGAAGCCGGCCCCTCCCGGAGCCAGAGTTTGGCAACGCACTCAAAAGCCCGTGCGCTCCGCGTCCTCCGTGCTTTCCGTGTTCAGGATCGAATCGCGCTGGCGTCTACTTTTCCAAACCGTCGTTCCCGCCGCGTGAACTCGCTCACGGCCAACGCGAGATCGTCGCCCGTGAAGTCCGGCCAGGCCGTGTCGGTGAACCACAGCTCGGCGTACGCGGATTCCCACAGGAGAAAATCGCTCAGGCGTTTTTCGCCGCCGGTGCGGATCAGGAGATCGACGTCGGGGACGTCGGCGGGTTCGCCGTAACCGCTGCGTACCGCCGCTGAAAGATCGTCTCGCGAGCCGCTCCCGTTCTGCATGAGCCGTTCGGTGGCCAGCCAGATGGCTTCGCGCGCGGAGTAGTCGATCGCCAGCCTGAGATGGAGCGAGGCGCCATTCGCCGTCTCATGTTCCAGCGTTTCGGCGCGAAGCCGCAGCGCCGGGGCGAGCCGATCGCGCCGGCCGACGAGCGTCAGCCGCACGCCCTGCTCGACGCACTGTCTGGCCTGCTCGCGCAGGTACTGATCGAAGAGCCGCATCAGGCAGGTCACCTCGGCGGTCGGCCGCTGCCAGTTGTCGGCGGAAAACGCGTAGAGCGTCAGCGTCGAAATGCCGAGCCGGGGCGCCGATTCGACGGCGCGGCGGACCGCGACGGCGCCCTGCCGGTGGCCGGCGACGCGGGGCAGCCCGCGCGCCGTGGCCCAGCGGCCGTTGCCGTCCATGATGATGGCGACGTGAAGCGGCGGCGACGAGAGCGCAAGTCTGGCGGCCATGGTCAGCGCTCCGCCCGTAGCGGCTCGCGCGCGAAGACGCGGCTCCAGTCCACCCGCGCTGTGAGTTGCATCAGCACGAAGAGCGTGATGATCGCCCCGACCGTGACCGTCAGGCCCGTGTATCCATCGAAGAAAAACGCGTAGCTGAAGAGCACGAGAAAGACGAGCTGCGCGATGCCCGCCTGCGCCAGGGCGAATCGCGTGCCGGCGACGATCCGCAGATAGCTCACGACCAGGACGACGCTCGTGATCGAGGCGATCGCGAACGCGGTGTGGATCGAGATGTGATCGACCAGATACGCGAGCAGCAGATGGAAGGCGAAGAACGCCGCGGACAGGAACGCGTAGTTCATCGGGTGCAGGTTCTGGTGGCGCAGCACCCCGAGGATGACCATCACCGTGATGAAGAAAAGCAGCGAGACCGGCGCGAAGTAGGTGATGCGGGCCGCAAGCGGCCCGGGATTCAGCCGGTTCGGCAGGTCCATCCCGATCCGCTGGCCGGTCAGCAGGCTGTCGAACCGCCACTCCAAGTTCCAGCCGCCGTCGAGCTTCTGCCGCGAGGTCGGCGACAGCGAGCCGGCGGGGAAATCGATGCGATCGAAACTGGTCCGCATCGTGAGCACGAAATCCCTGACCTGCACGAGGCCGTTGGATGCCAGGGCGTACGTCCACGTGTCGAGCCCGCGCGAGTCGTAGGCCAGCTCGACAACCACCTCCGCGCCGGGCGCCACCTCGACACGCGCCGTCGCGCCCTTGGGGAAGTCCTCGGCGCGCGACGCATCGCGCCCGTTGAGCCGGAACGCGAAGTTGTCGTACTGCGCCTGCGCCGACGCGAAGTTCAGGTGAGCCACCACGGTCCGCGGCACGGTGTCGGGATTGCGCGTCCGGTAGGTCGCCCGGAAGCGAACGCCGTAGGTGTCGTACCAGAGCAGCCCTTTCTTCTGATGGTCGAGGTCCAGCCCGACGTCGATGTGCGACCGCTCCATGGCCACCGGGACGTCCTCGACGACGTTCCGGGTGACCTCCTGGGTGGTTGGCTTCCCGGCCGGATCGGTGCCGCGCACGGTCTCGGTCACCGTCTTCGGCCGCTCGAACCAGACCGCCGGCGCGGCCTGCATGTGCTCGCCGCCCCAGAGCAGGGCGACCTCCCGCGACAGCCGGGAATCGAACTCCCCGGACCGCCCGGTGACCGAAATCCCCAACGCAAACCACGCCGCACCGGCGAGGCAGTAGATGAGCGCAATCGCAGTGAGACGGGTAGGCGTCATGACGCCCCACTCTGCGCGAGTGGGACGGAAAAGACATGAGCGAGTTGTGACCGCTCTCTGAGATGAAGGTCAGATCAGGGCACAGGGCAGAGGGCACAGGGGAGGACCGCAGGTGATCAGGTCCCAAGCCGAACTGGCTCCGTTCTCCTTCGCTCCGTTCTCCTTCGCCCTGTTCCCCTCTGCCCTCCCCTCAGCCCTGTGCCTATGCCCTCTGCCCTGTTATCGCGCCGGCCTATGGGTCAATCCAAACGCAAGGCCGGCCCCGAACAGGAAACCCTCGAAGCCGCTGACGACCCCGCGGGTGATGGGGCGGAGCGCCTGTTCGCCGAGGAGTCGGGCGAGCGGCGCCAGGCCGACGTCGGACCCTTCGAAGGCCGAGGCCATGACGTCGAGAGTCGAGGCGACGAGGTGGCGGCCGGCGACGGTGAGGAGGATGCCGGCGATCGCGCAGGCGGCGCCGGTGACCAGGGCCGTGCGGACGCGGGCCGATCCGCGGGGGCCGGCGAGGCCGCCGCCAGGGAGTGGCGATGTCGAGAGCGCGTAGCCGAGGCCGGCGGCCGCGCCCAGCACCAGGCCTTCGGGCCAGCCGGCCATGACCGGCACGTCGCGTCCGAAGACGCCGGACACCACCGCGCGGGCCAGCACGTGGAGAAGGCTGCCCGCCAGCGCGCCGCCCGCCGCGCCGCACAGCGTGAGCGCCAGCGTGCGCGCCGATCGCGCGACCGCCTCGGCCGCCGCCAGGCCGGCGCCGACGCCGGCGGCGCCCAGCGCGCCGGCCAGCGCGCCGACCAGACCGAGCGCCGCCATGACGTTCGGCCGGGCCTGTGACTCGGGCACGAGCCAGAGCGCGATGCCGCCGGCGACGCCGGCCGCGACGCCCGCGACCCCGCCCCCGATCGAGGCCGCCGCCCACCGGTTCGACGTGTGCCTGGCCGCGCGGCGCAGGCGCAGCCGCACGACATGTCCGATCGACGCCAGTGGCTGTGGCGATCCGAGGAGGGCGATGTCGCCCGCGCCCGGCACGTCCCAGCGCGCGTCGCGGAGGATCGCGCGCGCCTCGGCGTGCCCCGGCAGGCCGTCCAGCCGCCGCAACGCCTCGGCCGTGTCGAGAGCGAGGAGCTGCTCGGCCGCTTCACGGCGCTCTTCATCCGACGCGCGTGTGAACGGCGCGCGACGAAGCAACCGATCGAGCAGTGGCGCGAAGCGATCGGGCGGCGGCTCGTCTGCCGCGGCCGGCGCCGCCACCGGGGCAAGCCGCACTGCGGCGGTAGCGGCCGGCACGTGCAGCGCGCCTTCGTCCGATTCCTCGGCGACGGCCGTGAACACGAACTGGTAGCCGTGCCGCGCGACAGTGCGGACGAACTGCGGATCGCGCGGGTCGTCGCCGAGCGCGCGCCGGATCGTCCGGACCGCCTGGCTCAACGCGCCGTCCGACACCACGACGTCGGTCCAGACCCGGTCGAAGATCTCCTGCCGCGTGACGACCCGGTGCCGCTCGCAGAGCAAGAGCACCAGCAGGTCGAAATACCGCGGGATCATCGGCACATCCTCGTGGCCGCGCTGGACGACGCGGTGGGCCGGGGAGACGACGAACGGTCCGAACCGGAAACGCGACAGAGGCACCCGCGACGATCCTACACGGGGGATTATGACAAGCTATGCTTTGAGCTCGGAGGGTCCGATGGCGGCATCACGGTCGGTGAGGTCGGCAGGTTTCGTCGTGCTTGCGCTGTGGCTGGTGTTCGGGGTGGCCGCGCCGGCCGGCCCGGCGGCCGCGCTCCCCGACAAGCTGAGCGACGCCGACTACTGGAAGATCGTGACCGATTTTTCCGAGCCCGGCGGCTACTTCCGGATCACCGACAATTTCACGTCGAATGAACGGGAAGTCGGCGCCGTGTTCTCGATGCTGCGCGACACGTCGGTCAAGGGCGGCGTCTACATGGGCGTCGGCCCGGAGCAGAATTTTTCCTATATCGCCGCGATTCGTCCCGCCATGGCGTTCATCGTGGACATCCGCCGGCAGGCGGTGATGCAGCACCTGATGTTCAAGGCGGTCTTCGAGCTGGCGAAGGACCGTGCGGATTTCATCGCCTTGCTGTTCTCGAAGGTCCGGCCGGACGGGCTCGACACGTCCACGCCGATTCAGCGAATCTGGGACGCGTTCCGGATCGCGCCGTCGGATGCCGAGGCGGCGACGAAGACCTACACGCGGCTCGTCAATCAGCTCACCAAAACGCATGGCTTCACGTTCACGGAAGACGAGTCCGAACAGCTCAAGCTCGTCTATCAGGCGTTCCGGGACTATGGCCCGGAGATTTCGACGCGCGGCGGCGGCGCCCGCGGCACGATCACGTTTGCGGATCTGACCGGCTGGTCGGTGGACGCGAGCGGACAGCCGCAGAGTTTCCTCTCGACCGACGAGCACTACCGCACGGTCAAGACCCTGCACGAGAAGAACCTGATCGTGCCCCTCAGCGGTGACTTCGGCGGACCGAAGGCGATTCGCGCGGTCGGCGCCTACCTGAAGAAGCAGGGCGGCACGGTCAGCGCGTTCTACGTGTCGAACGTCGAGCAGTACCTCTTCCAGGACGGGAAGGCGACCGCCTTCTACGAGAACGTCGCGACGCTGCCGCTGACCGAGGCGAGCGTGTTCATCCGGCCGTACTCGATGCGCCGCATCGGCGGCGAGACGCAGTCGCTCTGCGCCATCAGCCCGTTCGTCGCGGCGGCGAGCGCCGGGAAAATCTACTCCAACAACGACGCCCTGGCCTGCGTGCGCTGAGGCGCGCGGCCCGATCGGACCGCCAGGCTGGCGGCGAGGCTCATGAACCGCCCGCAGCGTGACGCCGCCGTCTCGAGCGCCGCCGTCTCGGCACGAGCGAGCGGCGTGTACAAGTGCACGTCGATGCGCACGCCGCCGTTGGCGGCGGTCCGCTGCCAGCTCCCTCGGAGGCGTCCGTCCACGACGACGTGGTGCACGAACGCCTCGCGAGGCGGGGCGCCGGCGGCCGTCGGCCATCGGCGTACAAGCTCGCGATCGCGATACGCGATCAGAAACTCGTCGTAATTGGGAAACAGATACGCCCGGGGTGACGCCGCCACGGCGCGCGATCGCGACGCCACGAACCAGTAGGTCCGCCCGTCGAGCGTGACGTTGGCGAATCGCTGCTTGACGGCGTCGAGGCCCGCGGCCGCGTCGCGCGTGGTGAGACCGGACCACCAGGAGAAATCGCGCACGGTCGCCGGTCCGTGGCTCATGAAATAACGGTCCGCGAGCGCCGCCAGCGCGTCGTCGCGGCCGAGCCGCGGCGCCGCGGGCACCCGCTCGTCGAAGAGCATGTAGGTGAACTGCTTGCCCCGTCGCGGGCCGCTGCAGACGAGCCGCTCGAGCTCGGCATGCATCATGACGTACGCCAGCCGCTCGCCGGCCGCGCGCACACCCGCGCGGCCGAGTGCGGCGCCCAGCTCCGTCCGGGTCAGCGCCTGGCCGCCGGCGAGGGCGCGCTCGAGCGCGGCATGCGCACGGCCCAGCGTTGGGCCGTCGAGTCCATTGCGCCGGTAGCAGAGCGCGTTGATCCGGTGAAGACGCGGAGCCGTCAGCTCCAGGACCCAGCGGATGTCGGCTGGCGCCACGAAGTGCCACGTCGGGCGCAACGCGTGCGTCCGCAGGATGTGGCCGTCGTTGAATGCCTGTTCGACGCCGGCGTCGGTCAGGCCGGGCGTTCGCTGTCCGATCGCCCATTTCGCGCCGGAAAAATCCTGGGCCTGTACGGCGCCGAGCCACGACACGACCTCTTCGGCAGTGCGGGCCCGGGACGCCAGGAGTCGCTGGTTCCTCAGCCGTCGCACGAGGAGGTCTGCAGAATTTGCCATCTTTGGATAGGATGTCTCAGCTCCCATGACCCACAAGACAAATTCCGACATGCGGACTCCGTCGCTTCGCGTCTGGGCCATGCTCGTACTCGCTGCCGGAGTGCTCGCCGCGGCGCCGGCGGCCGGGCCAGTCCCGCAGGACCCTCAGGGCAAGCAGACCGCCGGCAAGCAGAAGGGCGCCAAGGCGCCCGTGGATCCGAACGCCTGGCCCGACGCCAAGACCATCGCCGATCGGCGCAAGTCGTCCGAGAACCGCCGGCTGTTTCGATCCGCCGATCCCCTGGAGATTACGATCACCGCCAACTTCAAGTCGGTGAACAACGATCGGGTGCCGAACAGCACGAAGACCTTTCCCGGCACCATCGAGTACGCGGGCGAGAAGGGCACGCCCGTGTCGATGCCGATCCGCTTGCGCGGCCGCGGCCACGCCCGGCGGCAGATCTGCTCGTTCGTGCCGTTGCGCCTCGAGCTGCCCAAGGAGCAGACGCGCAACACCGTGCTCGACGGCCACGGCCCGATCGATCTCGGCACGCACTGCAGCAACAGCCAGGAAGAGCTCGTCCTGCGCGAGTACGCCGCGTATCGCATCTACAACCTGCTCACCCCGCAATCGTTCCGCGCCCGGCTCGTAAAGGCGACTTACGTCGATGCGACGACGAAGAAACCGGTCACGACGCCGCGCCACGCGATGCTCATCGAGGACGAGGACGATGTCGCGAAGCGGATGGAAGGACGGATCGTCGACCTCGCCGGGGTGGCGTTCAATCGCGTGGACGCCGACACCATCATGCTCATGTCGCTGTTCGAGTACATGATCGGCAACACCGACATGTCGATGTACAAGAAGCACAACGTCCGCCTTGTCCAGACTCCGGCCGGCCGGCGCTTCCCGGTGCCGTACGACTTCGACTACGCCGGCCTGGTGGACGCGTCCTACGCCATTCCCGCCAAGCACTTCGGGCTCGCATCGGTCCGCGATCGCCTGTATCTCGGACCGTGCCGGACGGCCGAGGCATTCGAGCCGTACTTCGCAAAACTGCGCGCGGTGAAGGCAGACGTGATGGCGATCTACGACACGCTGCCCTTCAGCACGTCGTATCGAAAGAACGCCAGGGACTACCTCGAGCAGTTCTATCGGACGATCGATCGGCCGGGCGACGTCAAGCGCGCGTTCATCGACAACTGCGATAACAGACCGTATATGTAGGTTCCGAGGTTCTCTAGAAGCGCAGCCGCACTCCGAGCGACGGGAGTCGCGGCAACACGTTTTCCGACGTGGATTCGAGCCGCGGCCGATCTCCGGCGGGGTCGTAGAGCAAGATCGGGCTGAATTCGCCCGTGTTCCGTCGATTCAGCACATTCAGTACTTCGACGTAGAACTCCCAGCGGCCGCCTGGTGAGGCCGAGTGAAACGTCGCGCGCGCGTCGAGGCGGGCGAAGAGGGGCAACTGTCCCGAGTTGAGGCGGGTCGCACCCCCGTAGTCGACCGTCCAGAGCGGCCGGCCGGTCGGGTCCTGCGCGGGAACGAGGCTCCCCGGCATGCCGGGAAAGGTGCCGGAGTCCAGTTCGCTCGCGACGATGAGATCGTGGACCGGCGTGTACGGAAAGCCGGACGCGATACGCCACGTGCCCGAGAGATCGACGCGGTGGCGCCAGCGGTACATGCCGACCGCGCTCAGCGCGTGCCGGCGGTCGTAATCGAACGGGAAGCGCCGTCCGTACGCCTCCATCGTCGCCCGGCCCCAGGCATACGACGCCCAGCCGGTCAGGCGGGCGCGACGCGAGCCGTCCTTGCGCTCGACGAACACGTCGAATCCATAGGCGCGGCCCGTGCCGAGGTTGGCTGGTGTCGTCGTGATCTGCGACGCCGTCGGTACGCTCCCGGCAAACTCTGGAGGATACGCGTACTGTGCGACGCGGCGCAGCCGCTCGGCTTCGTTCTCGAGACGGCCGAGAATGAGGCCGGCGTAGCCCTTCCAGTACCCTTCAATCCGCACCGACGTGGCCCGCCAACGCCGTTCGAGGCCCACGATGGCGTGCGTCGCGCGCTCGCTCGACACTTCGCCGGCTTCGACGGATGTGAGGTCCACGAAGTAGTCGCCCTGCAACATTTTTTCGTAGCCCGGGCTCTGGGTGAACCGGCCGACCGCGCCGCGAAACCGGAGCGCCGCCGACAAGGTCACTTCGGCCGAAAGCCGCGGCGAGATCGTGGTCTCGCGCGCGAGACCGGACCGATCGACCCGCACTCCCGGTTCCACGCGCAGCCGAGGCGAGATCTCGAGACGGTCGATCGCCCAGACGCCGGCGCGTGTCAGTGTTTTTGCCGATCTCAGGAGCGACGGCAGCGCCGAGCCGCCTTGTATGCTCGAGCCGTTGGCTTCGTTGGGATTTCTCGTGCCAAACACCTGCCAGTCCCAATTCGTCCGCAGGTCGTGCACCTCGAATCCGAATTGGATCAGTTGACGGCGTGACGCCTGGACGCTGAGGTCGTGTCGCAGCGAGACGTCGCGAATCACCAGCCGGCGGCTGAATTCGAATGCCGCGCCGCCGTAGGCGATGGCATCATCAGGCGTATTGGATCGCACCGCTTCGTTGCGACCCAGGCCATCCGCCGAGAGAGTGTCGCCATGGCTGTACCAGCCGAGGATCGTGCGACTGGTCGCCCGCGCGCCGAATGCCGAGGCCACCGAGATCGCGGCGAGATCGCTCGACGACGTGTTCTTGAGGATCAGTCTCGCGCTGATGGGACCACCCTCGAATGAGGCATCCGTCGTTTCCCGGCTGCGCAGTCCGAGAAAGGACACCCGGTGATGCGGATGCGCGTCCCACGCGATCTTGGTCTGAAGGTCGGCGAACTGCGGCAGCTTCGTGTCCGCGAGCCGGTTGGCGATGAGGTCGTAGTACGTCCGGCGCGCCGTCACCAGCCAGGATCCCGACGTTGTCCCCGGCACGCGACCCTCGAACACGACGTTGGCATCTGTCAAGGCCAGCGACATCGAGCCACCCGCGCGCCGATCCCGCCGGCCTTCGCGGTTGTCGATGACCAGCAGCGACGACAGACGATCGCCGTACTTCGGGCTGAACCCGCCGGCCGTGAGCTCGAAGCGATCGATCGTCTCCGGGTTGAAGGCACTGGTAATGCCGTAGAGCCGGTAGGGATTGTGGATCTCGAGCCCATCCATCACGGTCAGGTTCTGATCGGGTCCGCCCCCGCGGACGGTGAGTCGGCTGCCGAACTCGTCTGCGCCGCTCACGCCGGGAAATGTCTGGAGCACCCTGAACACGTTGTCGAGGGCGCCGGCGACGGCGAAGACTTCCCGCGGCGCGACGGCGACCGACGCCGGGGTCGTCGTGTCCGCATCCAGCCGGCCCGCGACCGTCACTTCCTCCCGGACCCGCGGGATCGGTTCGAGGACGATGATGATCGCTGCGGCACTGCTGACGACATCCACCTGCTGCGCAGCGTAGCCATTCGCGGTGATCGCGAGCCGCACCGGCAGGGCCGGCACGGTGATCGCAAAACGCCCGTTCGCGTCCGTGGTCGCGCGGCTCGAGCCCGCCTCGATAGTCGCTCCGGTGAGCGGCGACTTTGCCGGAGCGGCGACGACCTCGCCGCTGAGCGTCACTGATTGCAGCCGTGGAATGGCGCCAGCGCTCAATCCCGCGCCGAGCGCGAGAACAAGGGCGGCGATGGGCAGCATGTTGTCGCTCTAGAAACTGTAGCGCAGTGTCAGCGTCACCGACGAGTTGTGGTGGTACTGACCGATGAAGTCGGTGTCCTCGCCGTGGATCAGGCGGCCGCTGCCGGTCAGGCGCAGGTGCGGGCCGAACGCCTGTGAGTATTCGACTTTGCCGGAGAACCCGTCGCCGTCCTGGCGGGCGATGGCTTCGAAGACCAGGCTGCGGTTCGTGTCGATCGTGTAGGACGCCCGGCCGACCAGGGCGCGTGCGAGGCCGCGATCGGGGGCGAAACGCGGCACTGTCCCGTCCTGGGTGGTGTGCGAACCCGCGTAGCCGCCGATGAAGAGCCACTCGCCGGCCTGGCGCTCGATCTGGAGCACGTAGAGCACGTACTCCTCGGTGCCTTCCGTCGAGCTGCCGAGCCAGGCGGCCTCGCCTTTGATCGTGAACCAGCTCAGCGGCACGGCGGCGTCCGCGCCGACGGAAACGAGCTGCGGATACCGGCGCCTGACGTCGATGTGCAGCGGGCTCGGCACGACCTGATTCGTGAAGTCGGGCAGGTGGTTGACGCCGCGGAACACGGAAAACGAATGCTCGACGTGGCGTCCGATGTGATTCCAGCGGACGCCGATCTGCGGCGTCTTCGGGTAGTCGGCGCCGGCGTCCTCGAGCGGCAGTCCCTGGGCGGCGGCCGGCGGGACCGTCCAGCGCTGGTCGAGGAGCGGCGTCCGGCTCGGCGTGAACCGCGGCGTGAACACGACGTCGAGCGAGTTCGACGAGTTGGCGACGATCAGGCGCACGGCCGTCACGGCCAGCACCTCCGTGTCGCTCACGATGAGGTAATCGCGCGGCGCGAAGCGATCGGTCGGCACGAGGATGTCGGTCTTGCCCCAGCGGACGATCTGCTTGCCGGCCTCGAATGTCACCGGCCCCCGGACGAACGACGCGCTCACTCGGCGGGCGCTCAGGAGCGGCCGCTTCGACGTGCGATCCCAGAACGTCGCCGCGACGGTCGTCATGTCGTGCGAGTCGCCGCGGATGTCGATCGAGCTGTCGATCCGCCAGCCCGGAAACTTCAGCACCGGATCCAGGCGGACGAGGCCGAAGCCGACGGCCTGCGTGGCGTCGTTCGGCGCTTTCTGCGGGTAGAAGGTCACCGTCCCTTCGAGGCTGCCAGTTGTGCTGAGCTCCTGCGCTCCCGCCGCAGCCGAGGCGGCACACACGAAGCCGAGTGCCGGAAGGAGGGAGCGGAGCGTCATCACTCGACGGTCAGCCGCGCCCGAGCGCCTGCACGGTGAACTGGTTCTCGTTCAGCGGCACGTTGTACTGAAGCGAATCGAGCCGCAGGGTCGTGCGGCTCTTGCGGGCCATGTCCTGGACTTCGATCGTGCGCGGCGTCCAGATGTTCTGGACGCTCGCGAGGTCCCGGTAATTCAGCCGGCGGATGAGCTTGTCGTCGGTAAAGTTGTCGATCTGGGCGTAGGTGTAGTTGTTCTTGCGGATCCACAGAATCGATCGTGTGTACTGCGAGCGCATGCCGGCGCGCGGCTTGCTGTCGATGCGCCAGCACACCGCGCCTTCGATCGTCTCCTCGCCGCGCAACGCGTAGTCGTGATGATCGACATCGCGCTCGTCGAGATCCTCGAAGCTGAAATCGGTGCCGAAGAACCGGGTGCGCCGATCCTGCGACGCGATCCGCCGATCGCGGCCGAGCGACGGCGTCCACATCCACTGGTCGGAGACGCGATCCGGGTAGTTCACGATGAGCAGCGCCACGCCTTTCACTTCGGCCGGCGATGTGAACTTGATGATCGTCTTGCTCTTGCCGTGGGATCCGAGGCGATCGTAGGTCCAGCGTTTCTCGGTGACCTTGCCACCATCGACGACGCTCAGCTGACCTTCATAGTGCTGCGACGTCGCGTTCGCCCGGTTCTGGACTTCGAGCACCACCTGGCGCGGATCGGCCGGGGCCGCCGGTTTCGCGGGCGCCGCTTTGCCAGGCGCGGGCGGCTTGGCGCCGCGCTGGGCCGTCGACTGCGAGGCGAGCACCGAAGAGGTCAGGGAGAGCGAGAGGGCGGCGAGCACGACCCAGGGGCTGGTCTTACTCATACTCGAGAGCCTCAACGAGGGAGCCTCGGACGGCCGACTCCGCGGGTCCGATGGCCGATGTCCACGCCGCGCCGACGATGACCGGAAAAAGCAGCAGCGCGACGCCGTAAGGATACATGTAATCGAATCGCAGGCCAGGGTAATCGCGGGAGCTCATCTCGAGCGAGCAGTAGAGGTGAATCGCGCCGAGGCCGAGTCCGAGGACGAGGCTCACCAGCCCGATCGTGGCCGCCTCCATCCAGATGGTCCGGCGGACCTGGCCCCGCAGGCCGCCCACCGCCCGCAGCACGCCGAGCTCGCGCCGACGATCGGCAATCGCCACGGTGAGCGAGTTCACGATCCCGAGAATCGCCACGAGGATGGCGATCAGGATCTGAATCCACGTCATGCTGAACCACTGATCGGTGACGCGCATGACGTAGTCGCGGACTTCCTCGGTCGAGAGCACGAACAGCCGGCGGTTCTGCGCGAACCGCTCGAGAATGGCCGTCCGGACCGCGGCCCGGTCGGCGCCGTCCTTCAGATACACGCGGAAGAAGTCCACCGCGTCGTCCTGCCAGTACTTCCGGTAGAGCGACAGGTCGATCATCAACGAGCCCTGCTGATCCGAGTAGTCGCGGACGACGCCGACGAGCGGCAGCCTGACGGGACCGGACGGTGAGGGCAGCTCGATCGTGGCGCCGAGATGCTGATGGTGGAGGGCGGCAAAGTTCTCCGATCCGATGACGCCTTCGCCGGCCGCGGCTTTCCGGTACATCTCCGCGGAATTGCCTTCGAGCGCGGTGCGCGGGGACGTCACGGCGAGCTTGGCGACGTCGGTGGACATCATCAGGATGCGGGCGCCGTGATACTCGAGGCGGCCCTGTCGCATGCGCTGGATGTCCGCGATCCCGGGCACGGCCGCCAGCTCGGCGCTCATCGCGTCCGGAAAGAGGTAGTCGCGGCCGGTGAGTGTCGGCGAGCCGGTGACGAAGAAGTCGGCATTGAGACCGGTCCGGGTCCACTCGCTGATGTTGTGGTAGCTCGCGCGCGCCATGCCGGCGAGACCGATGACCAGCGTGAGCGCGAGCATGAGCGCGGCGACGGTCGCCGAGGTGCGGCGCGGCGCGCCGATCAGGCTGTCGGCGGCGAGCGCGCCCTCGACCGGCCGAAGCCACTGGAGGCCGGGCCGCAGCGCGCGGACGAGCCAGACCGACAGCATCGGCGTCAGGAGCAGCGCGGCGAGGATCAGGCACAGGTAGCCCGCGTAGAAGAACGGCAGCGACGAGGTGCCGAAGAGCAGGATCGCGGCCGCGGCGCCGGCCACCGCGGCGGCAATCGCGCGGGCGCGGTGCTCGCGCTCCGACACGAGCTGGGCCTGGCCCTTCTGGAGCGCGCGCACCGGATCGACGCGCGCGGCGCTTCGTGCCGGCACTGCCGCGGCGAGGACGCTCGTGACCGTGCCGACGGCGATCGACAGCAGGGCGAGCGGTGCGCCAGGGGTGACGTCGATGGCGCCCTGACTGACCCCGTAGATCCCCTCGAGCACGGCGCCGATGCTCCTGGCCGTGGCGCCGGCGAGGCCGTAGCCGATGAAGACGCCGGCGGTCGATCCCAGCAGCCCGCCGATCGCGCTCTCGACGATGAAGAGCCGCGCGATCTGGCCGCGAGAGGCGCCGAGCGCGCGCAGGATGCCAATCTCGCTCCGCCGCTGCGTCACTGCGATGGCGAACGAGTTGTAGATGATGAACATGCCGATGATGAGCGCGAAGGCGCTGGAGAAGCGCAGCATCATCGAGTAGATCCGCAGCAGCGACTGGAAGCTCTGGCCGCGTGAGGACGGCGTCTGCACCTGGAAGCCGGCGCCGATCGCCGCCTGGATTTTCTGTTGCCCGGCCTCGACCGGGACGCCGGGCGTGAGCGCCACGTCGATGCGATCGAACTTGCGCCCCCGTCCGAAAACGTGCTGGGCGGCGTAGATGTCCATGATCGCGAGGTTGCCGCCGAACGCGCTGGTGAGACCGCCGCTCCGGAGGATGCCGCGGACGGTGAAGCGCTTCGTCCCCTCGACGGTCTCGAGCGGCAGCGTGTCGTTCACCTTCAGGTGATTGCGCCCGGCGAACTCGACGGTCACCATGATCGAGTCCGGCTGCGCGAGAAAGACCAGCGGGTCGTCGATGACCGCCGCCTCGCCGCTTTCGAAGTCGTACTCGCGCAGGCTGCGATCGCCGGTCATGTCCACGCCGAGGATCAGCAGGTTGCCCTGGCCTGGCAGCCCCGTGCCCGCCACCGCCTCGATGACCGGGGCGGCGACCGCCACCGACTCAATCGCCTGAACGCGCTCGAGGACGTCTTCATCGAAGCCCGGCGATCCGGCAGTGACCTGCAACTCGGTCGCGCCGGCGACCCGCGTGACCGTCTGCTGAAACGCCTCGAACACCGCACCGTTCGCCGCGCGCATCGCGACGAACACGGCGACGCCGATCGCAATGCCGGTGACGGTGAGGAGCGAGCGCAGCGCGTGCTTCCGCACGTACGGCCAGCTGATCAGGCGGAACAGCATCATCGCCGGACGTCTTCGACGATCTGACCGTCGCGCATCGAAATCGTCCGCGGGCAGGACGCCGCCACGTGCGGATCGTGCGTGACGATGACGACCGTCGAGCCGAGCCGATCGTGCAGATCCTTCAGCAGCGCGAGGATCTCGCCGCTGGTGCGTGAGTCGAGATTGCCGGTCGGCTCGTCACCGAGGAGGATCGGCGGGTAAATCGACAGCGCGCGCGCAATCGCCACGCGCTGGCGCTCGCCGCCCGAGAGCTCTTCCGGTAGATGCTCGACGCGTTTCCCGAGGCCGACCAGGTCGAGCAGCTCGAGCGCCCGGTCCCGTGCCTTCTTGCGCGGCCAGCTGCGCAGGTGGAGCGGCAGCGATACGTTCTCGGTCGCCGTCAGCGTCGCGAGCAGGTTGAAGAACTGAAAGACGAAGCCGATCTTGTCGCGCCTGACGTGGGTCAGGGCCTGATCGCCGAGATCGGCGAGCGGCTGACCGTCGATCGCGAGACCGCCGGACGTCGGCCGATCGAGACAGCCGATGAGATTGAGCAGCGTCGACTTGCCCGATCCGGACGGTCCGACGATCGAGACCATCTCGCCCTTGGCGATGTTCAACGAGACGCGATTGAGTGCCGTGACCTGGCGTTTCCCTTCGAACTGTTTCACGACCTCCTTCAGCTCAATCATGGGGGCTCCCGGGAGTCGACAGTATATAGAGCCGGCCCTTTTCTCAATCCTCAGCTCTGGCATCGCCTGTGCTGTTCCTCCGGACATGGCTGGAGTGCGCGAACACACTGAGCTGGACGTCTGGAAACTCTGCGATGAGTTGAGGTGTCGGGTCCGGGAAGTCATCGATCGCCCGGCGTTCGGCCGGCACCCGAAGTTGCGCGAGCAGCTGGAGGAAGCCGCTGAATCACCATGCCCGAACATCGCCGAAGGCTTCGGGCGCTATTACCTGCGCGACACTGCGCGGTTTGTCCGCGTGGCGTCGGGATCACTGCTCGAGGCGACCGAACACCTGGACCGGGCGAGAGCGAGGCGGCTCATCACGTCAGCCGAATGCGAAGCCCTCTGCTCACTCGCGCGCCGGGCGAAAAAGGCCGCGGCCCGATATCACGCGTACCTGCAATCAGCCGAGGCTCCTCCCCGTCGAAACGCAGAACCCAGAACGAGAACCCAGAACGAGAACCCAGAACTGAACCCCGAACCCCGAACCCGAACCCTGAACGCTGAACCCACGCTCTGCCCCCACGTGCTGGATCAGTCGTGCTTCAGCGCCACCCAGGGATCGACCCGGGAGGCGCGCCAGGCCGGGCGGAACGCGGCAACGCCCGCGACCGCGGTCACCAGGATCACCACGGCCGCGAAAACACGGGCGTCGGTCGGCGTGACGCCGAACAGCAGATCCGAGAGGAGCCGCGTCGCCACGATCGCCGCCGACACGCCAAGGATGACGCCGACGGTCACAAGCCGGGCGCACTCACGCAGCACGGACCAGAGGACCCCGCGCCGCGTGGCGCCAAGCGCCAGACGCAGCCCGATCTCATTGGTCCGGCGCGCGACGGCGTACCCGAGGACGCCATACAGGCCCGCGCACGCCAGCAGGAGCGCGAGCGCGGCGAACGCGCCGAGCAGATTCGCCATTAGCCGCTCGTTCACGAGGGATCGATCGATCTCGGCACTGAGCAACGACGTCCGGCCGATCGGCACGGCGGCCGCGACGGCCGCCACTTCGCGACGGATCGCGGCCATCGACCCGGACGAATCGCCGGCCGCGCGCACCGAGAGCGTCAACCCGCCAGTGTCGAGCTTCTGCAGGGCGTTGACGTAGATCGTCGGGTGGTCCTCTTCCCGAAGCGAGAGGTACTTGGCGTTCTGAACCACGCCGACAATTTCCAGCACGTTGCGGCTGCCGAGCCGGACGCGCTGGCCGATCGGCACTGATGACGGGAAGTAGCGCCGCGCGAGCGCCTCGTTGATGACGGCGACCGGCAGCGAGTCCTCGCGATCTTCGCGCGCGAAGTCCCGCCCGAGCACGAGCGCCGTGCCCATCGTGTCGAAGTACCCCTCGGCCACGTCGTTGACGTAGACCATGTTGCCGGGCTCGGCAGACCGGCCAAGAACGACGAGCGGCAAGTCCACGCCGCTGCCGGAGATCGGCGTGATCAACGCGAGGCTCGCCCCCTCGATCCCGGGCACGGCACGCACGCGATCGAGGACGTCGCGGTAGTACTGTAGACGCCGCGCGCCGGTGATACCGGCGCGGCCGGGCGCGAGACCCATCTGTGCCACCTGTCGATCGAACCCGGCATCCATCGTCCTGAGATTGCGCACGCTGGCGGCGACGAGCGCGGCGCCACTCAGGATCAAGACGGACAGCGCGACTTGCGCGACCACGAGCGCCCGGCTCCAGCGCGTATGTCCGGGGCCGGCGTGCATCGTGCGAGCGTCGTCGTGAACCTCGGTGATCGTCACGCGCGCGGTGCGAAACGCCGGCAGGAGCGCGGCGAGTACGGACGCGCCGATCGAGATCCCCATCGTGAAGAGGAGGACGCGGGTGTCGGGACTGGCGTCGAGCGCGAACCTCGCATCGCCATTGGCGACCAGCGCCACCAGCCCTTTCGTTCCCCACGCGGCGAACGCGAGCCCGAGCGCGCCGCCGGCAACGCCGAGCCAGGTCGCTTCGGTCAGCAGTTGGCGAATGAGCCGGCCGCGGCTGGCGCCGATCGCGAGCCGCAGCGCGATTTCGCGACGGCGCGCCATGGCTCGCGCCAGGAGAAGATTGACCACGTTTGCCGAGGCGATGAGCAGGACCAGGCCGACCGCTCCCATCAGTAGCAGAACCGGCGATCCGAACTGCCGGCGCAGGCCAGAGAGGCCGGCATGGGCCGGCGCGAGCGTGAGGCGATGGCTGCGGAGCCGGCGCTGGTCCGCCGGGTCGCTCACCGTCGCCGCAAACTCGTCCATCGCCCGCGCGAAGATCGGCGCGAGATCGGATTGTGCCGCGTCAATCGGGACATCCGGCTTCAAGCGGGCGACGATTGACAGCCAGTTGAAGTCGGCGTTGCGGAGCCAGCTCTGGGTCCGCAGCCGTGGCTCGCTGCCGAACGAGATCAGAAAATCCACCGGCCGTCCCGCCTCGAGGCCCTCGAAGCCGCGCGGCGCGACGCCAACGATGACGAACGGGACGCGATTGATTGTGATCGTCGCGCCGACGGCATCCGGACGCGCCCCGAACGCGCGCTGCCACCAGGCGTGGCTGATGACGGCCGGCGGCGGGGCGGCCGCGTCCAGCCGGTCGTCTTCGGGGAGGAGCAGTCGGCCCAGCGCCGGCGCCAGGCCCAACGCCTGAAAGTAGTTACCTGAGACGAAGCGGGCGATCGGCGGATCGATATCCGCCGGGCCGGCAGCGTCCGCCTGAACCGTCGTGTTCGACTGCGTGATCAGGGAAGCGAGCGAGCGCTGCTCGTCGCGGAGACGTTCGTAGAGGGGATACGAGAAATTGCCGCGGCCGTACTGCGTGATGCGGCCGACCTCGACGAGCGCGTGCGGGTCTGCGACTGCCAGGCTGCGCAGCATGAGGGCATTGACCAGGCTGAAGATCGCCGTGTTCGCACCGATCCCCAGCGCCAACGAGAGGACGGCCACCGCGGTGAACGCCGGCGTGCGCAGGCTCGACCGCAGACCGAAACGCAGATCGCGAATCAGATCTTCGACGAGACCGAGGCCGCGTGCATCGCGACACTGTTCCTCGACGAGGACGACGTTCCCGAATTCACGAAGCGCAGCGTGACGAGCCTCCTGTGGCGTCATGCCGGCCGCGAGATTCGCTTCGATCTGGCGGTCGAGGTGCTCGCGCAGTTCCGCACCCAGGTCCTGATCCACCCGACGGCGCCGGACGAGCGACTTCACGCGAAGACGAAGAGTCCGCCACATTCGCATGGTGCTGCCTTCCCGTTACGCCAGCCGGACGATCTGCGTGATCGCTGCCGAGAGCCGCTCCCACTGCGCCGCTTCCTGCTGCAGGGCGCGGCGCCCCTCACGAGTGACGCGGTAGTACTTCGCCCGCCGGTTGTTGTCGCTTTCGCCCCACTCGGCCTCGATCCACCCTTGCTGCTCGAGCTTGTGGAGGGCCGGATAGAGCGAGCCTTGCCCGACCTGGAGGACGTCGTTCGACATCTGCTTCAGGCGCTGGCTGATCGCCCACCCGTGCATGGGCTCGAGCGCAACGATTTTCAGGATCAACAGGTCCAGCGTGCCCTGGACGAGATCGGTCGGTTTGCTCACTCGGCCTTCCCTCGGTAATCGACAAGAGTATAGCTGCGCTTCGTTAATGAGGCAATGGGGCAATGAGGCAATGAGGCAATGAGGCAATACAAACACTTGCCTTGCTGTGCCTAGTCATTCAGCGACGCGGCCAGAAGGACAAGAGCCTGTATTGCCCCATTGCCTCATTGCCTCATTGCCCCATTAACACGTCACTTATTCGCAATGCGGTACAGGTGCGTGTCCGTTCGGATGAAGAACGAGCGCTCGGCAATGGCCATCGAGGCGAGCGTGGCGCCGTCGAGAGCGGACTGCGCGAGGCGGCGGAACTCGCGGCCCGGCGCGATGACGGTCGTCACGCCCTGCTCGGCGAGAAAGTAGATCCGGCCGTCGGCGAAGACGGGCGAGGCGGAATAGGTGCCGCCCAGGCGCTGCTGCCAGATCACGGTCCCCGTCTTCGCATCGACGCACGTGGCGATGCCAGCGTCGCTGACGAGATAGAGCTCGTCGCCGACGAGGAGCGGCGAGGGCGTCAGCGGCGCACCCCGCCGCAGCGTCCAGGCGATGTGGGTGCGCGTCACGTCGCCGGTGCCATCCACGCGAACGGCGATGAGCGACGGCTCCTGGAATCCGGTGGCGATGTACACGAGCCCGTGGCCGAAGACCGGGCGCGGCACGTTGGAGAACCCGTCGGCGTAGCTCACGCGCCAGATCTCGCGGCCCGATTTCGCGTCGTAGGCGCCGGCGCGGTACGCGCCGACGCTCACGACTTCGTCGCGCTCTCCGACGCGAACGATGAGCGGCGTCGAGTACGCCTGGTCGGCCGGCGATCGCCGTGCGGTCCGCCAGCGTACCTTTCCCGTCCGCTTGTCCAGCGCCACGACGAACGCCTCGTCGCTGCCGTCGCAGCTGAAGATCAACAGATCTTCAAAGAGAATGGGCGATCCGCCGGCGCCGTGCTGTGACTGGTAGGGAAAGCGCACCTTCCAGGCCAGCTCGCCGGCCGGCGTGAGAGCGGCGGTACCCTGCGCCCCGAAGTGCACGTAGATCCGCTCGTCGTCGATGACCGGCGACGGCGACGCGTGGCTGTTCTTCGGGTTGATCGGATCGATACCGCGCGCGCGGAACACCTCGGTGTCCACGGCCGGCTGGCCGGTCGCGGCGTCGAACGCGAGCGCGCGGAGCGACACGTCGCGCGTGCCCGTCGCCGTCGTCAACCACACGCGGCCGCCCGAAACGACGGGCGACGACCAGCCGGTCCCGGGCACGCGCACCTTCCACACGACGTTCTGCGTCTCACTCCACTCGAGCGGCAACCCGGTGTCCGCCGCGTGGCCCTGGCCGCCCGGGCCGCGGAACTCGGGCCACTGCGCCGAGACCGGCGCCACGGCCAGCACAAGGAGGACCAGGAAAAGCTTCACCATGAAGATGTTAAGAGGTGAAGAACTTCTTGGCGAGAGACTTCTGGCCGCGATTCTTGTCCGCGGGTAAAGGGCTCAGTCTGAGGACGGCCAGCGGTCTTTCCCCCCAAGAACTTCATCTCTTCATTTCTTCACGGTGAAGCTTTTGTCCCCCGCCGCCGGTCCCTGCGGCGTCGTCGTCGGGAATGTGCCGACGACCGGCACGCCCATCGGGCCGGACGGGATGTAGACGACGGTGTGATTGGGCGAGCCGACCATCAGTTTCTGCGCCTCGATCGCTTCGTGCTGGATGTACATGGCGCTCAGTTGCCCGCGGATGATCTGCATCGCGTTGGCAATGCCTTGCGCCTGCACTTCGCGCTTGGTGCGTTCCTTGCGCTCGATTTCGATCTCCGTGTCCTTGCGCTGGAGCTCCTGCGTGGCCGCGAGCTTGCGCGAGACGGCGTCGGACACTTCCGCAGGATATTGCACGTTGCCCACCACGACGCTCGAGATGACAAACGGACTGTCCGCGGCGTACCGCTGGATGCGCGCGAGGACCGATTCGCCGATCGGAATCAGGGCTTCCTTCACGTCCAGGCCGTTGCGCCGTTGCACTTCGTCGCGAGCGAACGTCCGGAGCGGCTCGCGGATGAAGTTGCCGTACGCCGTTTTGACGATCGCGTCGGGGTCGCGCTCGGTGGTCTGGCCGGTCACCGTGGTGCTGAAGCGATCGAGGAACAAGGGAATCCGGGCGTCGTCTACGCGCCACACGGTGTGGACGCCGAAGGCAATCTTCAGGTTGTCGCGGCTGAGGACCGTTTCGTCTCCGGCGAACGTCTCCGAATAGGTGTACGGTGTGACGCTGACATTCACCACGTGCAGGAGCCAGCCGCGGCCGGTCGACGTCGGGCCACGCTGCACCCCGTAGAAACGAGACTTGCCGAGAATCGCGCCTTTCGTGAGATACCCGACGTACCCGGCGGGCGTGTAGGGATTCGACGAGCCCATGAGCCACACCGCCGCGACACAGCCGAGCACGACAGCGATGAGCATGACGACGGCGTAAAGCGGACGTCGGCGTCCAAGACGGATCAACACCTCCGGCATTTCGCCGGACGTTTCCTTGCGATGAGACAACACGGCAGGCCCCCAATACGCCGACGGGGTTAGCTGACGGGCTCGAGGTTGGAGTCCTCGCCGGCGAGCGCAGGCTTCAGTTGCTCCTGCGTTCTTCCGGTTCGCCCCGTGGCGCGCTCATCGCGCCGGTGGGTCCCCCGCGACATCTTGCGATGTCTTAGGCGTGCTCTTTCAGCGTAGACCTCTCCCGACGCCGCGTCAAATCTACACGTCATGCCGATGTGACGCGCGCTGTAGCACACGTTGTCAAGCGAGAGCGGTGGCACGCGCCCTGCACCCTTCTGTCCATCTCGGAAGGGAGTTCGCCAATGTACGGTCGTTCGTTGCTCACATCGGGTCGCGCGTGCGGCATGGTCGCCGCCCTTTGCTGGTTCACCTCGGGATGCTCCAGCGCGAACCAGGACAAGTCCGCCGCCGCAAAGCAGGATTCGCCGGTCGCCAAATCGACCGTCAGGGCCGCGGCCTGCGACGAAGGTAACGGCGGCATCACGCTGCCGGCGGGATTCTGTGCGACCGTGTTTGCCGACAACATCGGCCACGCCCGGCACCTGACGGTCGCCGCCAACGGCGACGTCTACGTCAACACGTCGAGCAACAAATCCAACAAGATGACCAACGTCCCCGGCGGATTCGTGGTCGTCCTTCGCGACGCCGATCAGGACGGACATGCCGAGACGATGCAGCGATTCGGGCCGGCGTATCAGCCGGGTCTGCCCGGCGGCGGCACCGGAATCTTCGTGCGCGGCGACTCGCTGTGGGTCGAGGAGCCCGGTCGCATCATGCGCTACAAGCTCAGCCCCGAGCTGCTCGTGCCCAACGGCGCCCCGGACGTGATTCTGAGCGGCCTGCCGGTGGACGGCGACCACACGATGCACCCGTTCGCGATTTCACCGGCGGGGCGGCTGTACGTCAATTCCGGTTCGGCGTCGAACTCGTGTCAGGAAAAGAACCGCACGGCCGGATCCCCGGGGCGCGAGCCGTGTCCGGAGCTGGCGACACGCGCGGGCATCTGGCGGTTCGACGCGGCGACGCGCGATCAAATCTTCGCGCTGTCGGGGCCGTTCGCGACCGGCCTGCGCAACACCATGGCGCTCGCCGTCAGTACGCTGGACTCGTCACTCTACGCCGCCGTGCACGGCCGCGATCAACTGAGTGAGAACTGGCCCAAGCTCTACTCCGACGCCCGCAACGACGAACTGCCGGCCGAGGTGTTCGTCCAGGTCAACGAAGGCGAGGACTTCGGCTGGCCGAAGTGCTATTTCGACACCAATCAGAAGAAATACGTGCTCGCGCCGGAGTACGACGGTGACGGCGGCAAAGCGACGGGGCCGTGCGTGGGCAGGAAGATGCCGCTGCTCACGTTCCCGGCACACTGGGCTCCCGACGGGCTCACGTTCTACACGGGCACGACGTTCCCTGCGAGGTACCGCGACGGCGTATTCGTCGCGTTTCACGGGTCCTGGAACCGCAAGCCGCTTCAGTCGGGATTCCTGGTCGCGTTCGTTCCGTTCACCAGCGGCGTCCCGGCCGGCAGCTTCGACGAATTCGCCACCGGCTTCGCCGGCAAGGAGCTGCCCGCCGATCCTGCGAAGGCAGAACACCGCCCCGTCGGCGTGGCGGTAGGCCCCGACGGCGCGCTGTACGTCTCAGACGATGTCGGCGGCCGGATCTGGAGAATTGTCTACAAGGGAAGCTGACTCGCTGAATCTCTGAATCACAAGTCGTGAATTCATGAGTCGTGCCGGAGCGCGTCGACCGGCGCGACGCGCATCGCGCGTCGTGCCGGCAGCCAGCACGCGACGAGGGCGCTGCCGCCGAGCAGGATGGTGACCGCCGCGAAGGTCAGCGGATCGGCGAGGCTGACGAAGAGGACGACCCGAGCGAGGAGCCGCGTCAACGCGAGGGCGGCGACCAGGCCGGCCGCCACGCCCGCGAGCACGAGTCCCGCGCCCTGGCTCAGCACGAGGCGGCGGATGTCTGCCGGCACCGCGCCGAGCGCCATGCGGATGCCGATCTCGCGCGAACGCTGAGCGGTCCGGTACGAGACGACGCCGTACACCCCGATCACCGCCAGGATCAGCCCCAGCACGCTCATCGCCGAGCCCTGCATTGCGCCGATCCGGAACAGCACGAAGCCGATGTTGCCGCCGAGCACGTCGCGGAACGGGCGCAGGTCGGCGACCGGAAGATCGGGATCGAGCGCCTGGATCTCGCGCTGAACGCGCCCCGACAGTTCCTCGAGCGGCAATGACGATCGGACGATGACCGTTCGCAGAAACGACATGTGCTGCGCCTGCGTGAAATAGAAGTGCGGCAGCGGGCTCTCGAACACGGCCAGGTACTTGCTGTCGCGCGCCACGCCGATTACCTGCCACAGCGGGCCGGGGATGTCCGGCACCTCGATGCGCTTCCCGATCGGATCCTGATTCGGCCAGAACCGCGCTGCGAATGTTTCGTTGACGATCACGACGCGCGTCGAATCCCCGAGGTCGGCGTCCGTGAACGATCGGCCGCGGACGATGGGAATCCGCAGCGTCCTGAAATAGTCCGGTGTCACGCTGTTGTCGCCGATCGCGGAACGCGGTTCGTTGACGGCCGGCTCGCCCTCGGCGCGGACGACATACGCGCCGAAGATGTAACTGAGCGGAATGTTGAACGACGAGCTGACCGACTCGACCCCCGGCAGCGCGCGCAGGCGCCGATGGAGATCGTCGTAGAAAGTCCACGCGCGCGATTCGTCGTAGCCGATCTGCAGCGGATCGAGCCGGACGGTCAGCACCTGATCGGGATCGAACCCGAGATCGATCCGCTGCGCCTGCTGGAGACTTCTGACGAGCAGTCCGGCCACGACCAGCAGTGTCAGGGATCCTGCGATCTGGGAGATCACGAGCAGGCTGCGGACGCGCTGGCGTCCGGCGCCGGCCGACCCGCTTCGGCCGCCGTCGTGGAGAAGGCCGCCGACCGCCACGCGCGACGCCCGGAGCGCCGGCCAGACGCCGATCGCCAGTCCCGTGCCGATCGCCACTGCGAAAGCAAATCCGAAGACGCGCCAGTCGAAGTCGAAGTCGAGCCGGAGCGGCACGTCGGTGCCGATGTGGATCGAGTTCAGAAACGCGACGCTGATCGCCTTGCCGAGGCCGAGGCCGAGCGCCGCGCCCACGAGCGCCAGCAGCACGCTCTCCACGAGCAGCAGCCGCACGAGCCTCCGTCGCCCGGCGCCGAGCGCCGACCGCACGGCCATCTCGCGCTCGCGCACCGTCGCGCGGACCAGCAGCAGGTTGGCGACGTTGAGGCACGCGATGAGGAGCACGAGCGAGGCGAGCGCCGAGAGCAGCCACCGGATCAGCGGCATGAGCTGCGTGAGAGACGGCAGCGGCACCGGCCGGGCCAGGTGCTCGGGCAACACCCGCACCGTCGTGCCGCGTTCGGTCGCGGGATACCGGTCGGCGAGGTCGGCGGCGACCGCCGACGCCGAGGCCCGCGCGGCCTCGAGCGTGACGTTCGGTTTGAGCCGCGCCACCATCGTGAGCTGGCGGAACGATCGATCGGTGAAGAACGTGCCCGATCGATTGGATGGGTACCGGCTCGCGCCGAGCGGGATGTACCCGTCCATGTCGGCGCCCTCGAACAGCCCGCGGAAGCCTTCAGGCGCGACGCCGATCACGCGTCCGGCCATCCCGTCCAGCCGGACCGGCAGGCCCACGACTGCCGGGTCCCCGCCGAACCGGCGCATCCAGTAGGAGTGCCCGAGCACGATCAGCGCTTCCGCGTTGGCGTGTTCGCCCTCGCCCGGTTCAAAGAAGCGGCCTGCGACCGGCGTCAGGCGGAGCCCGGAGAAAAAATTGCCGGTCACCGCCTGCGTGACGAACTGGGTCGTCGTGTTCCCCACGCCGAGCCCGTTGATGCGGAGGTCGAACGCGAAGATATCTGCGAACGCGGTGGCGCCCTGGCGGTAGTCCTGAACGGCGGCGTACGAGAAGCGATACCGCAGCCCCGTCTCGTCGCCGGGGAGGACGGCGGCCAGCACGACGATGCTCCCGGCGTCGGGGACGGGAAGGGGCCGCAGGAATCCGTTGAAGACGCTGAACACCGCCGTATTGGCGCCGATCCCCAAAGCGAGCGTGAGCGACGCGGCGGCGACGAACCCCGGCGCCCGCCGCAGCTGGCGCACGGCGTACCCGACGTCCTGCCACGTATGCTCGATCGCGCGCGCCAGTCGACCGGGCATGGCCTCCTACTCTTTCTCAATGGCGTGGGGCCCCACCCCCACGCCTCAGGCCGGCTTTCCTCGCGCTACGCGCTCGGGCCGGGTGTGAAGCGTGGGGCCTCGCCTCCGCCAAGGCTTCGGCGAAGCTCGCCGAAGCGCGGCCGGCGCGAAGGCGGCCCACCCCCACGCCTCAGGCCGGCTTTCCTCGCGCGACGCGCTCGGGCCGGGTTTGCGGCGTGGGCCCCACCGCTACGCCGCAGGGCCGGCTTTTCTCGCGCTACGCGCTCGGGCCGGGTGTCTACTCGTTCAGCGCGTGTCGTGCTTCGTCGTCGAGGGCCTCGACGGTCCGCGTGTAGAGCGCGTCCGCCTCGGCAGGAGTGTTCCCGACGGCCGTGAGGCCGACGAGCCCGCGCTCGGCGATCGCATTCATCATGTGCCAGACGACGCCGGTCTGTCGTGCGTGATCGAAGTGCAGCCCGCGCCTGGCCACGAGATCGAAGAGATCGTCGTGGGTGAGGGCGCGATAGGCCGGCGACTCCACGTGATCGCTGGCCACGAAGCACTTCGCCTCGCCGCGCGGCGTCCGGAACTCGCCGCTCGCCGCGTCGTAGGCGCCGTCGGTCAGGAACTGCAACGTCAGAAACGGGTGGGTCGTGCCGCCTTTCCTCAGATTGATCTCGATCGCGTGGACGCTCCACCCGCCGTGCTGGTCGCGCACCGCCACGAAGTCGATCGCAAAGCGCCCGAGGACACCCTCCCGCATCAACCGTCGACCGACCTTCGCGGCCTCCTCCATGATCGCGGTCGCGTAGTCGTGGCTCGCCGGGAAGCGGCAGCCGAGATAGGCCTGGCCACTCGGTCCTCCCAGCATCTGATCGTGCGTCGAGAGGAGCTCGATCTCGCCGAGCGGCGTGATGCGCAACTGCGCGCTCGGGCTGCGGAAGTCGCGTCCGCTGAGGCGTTCTTCGACGATGCCGCCGCGCTCCGCCAGTTTGGCGGCGTAACCGTCGAACACCATTCCGTCGAGCTCGAACCGCATGGCGCGGACGCGGTCGAGCACGGCGTCGTGCTCGCCGCTGTCGCCGGCCGCCGGCAGACGTTCCAGATCAATCCGCGCGTTGCCCTCACCCGAGACGCCCTCGTTCAGCTTCGCGACGACGGCGGTGGTGGACGGCTTCCGGCGGCGCAGATCGACAATCGCGCGAGTCAGGTCGTCCGGCGTGTGGAGATGCTCGGCGCCGAGCGGGTGCGGCACGCCTTCGTCGGCGAAGACTCGGCGCGCGCCGCTCTTGGTGCCGAAGTGGAGCAGTCGCGGATCGGCGCCGTACATCGGGATCCCGAGACGCAGCGCCAGATCGCGCTCGAGCTCGGTCGTGTTGAACGGCACGAGATGGGCCCATTCCGGATCGACGATGAGCGAGCGAATGTGCGCGAGCAGCCGCGGACGCGTCAGCAGCTTCAGGCTGAGCGGCTGCGACGATCCGTCGAGCGGTGACACCAGGAACAACCGCTTGCGCGCGTGGCCGGCGAAGACGCCGGGCAGCAGGTCGAGGTAGTAGTCGATGATCTCCGGACGGATGGCCTGCGACGTGACGTAGACGAGCCGCGCTCGCGGCTGCCGCAGGAGCAGCAGGAGAAAGAGGTAGCGCTCCTCGTAGGCCTGCTGCAGCACGCCGCGGATCGACGCGTCTACGGTGATCGAGGGGACGACGACAATCGTCTGTGGATCCTGGTTGAAGGATCGGATCGACCGCCAGAGCGGGACGAGCTTCCGCTGGAGCCGCGCGAACTCGGCGGCGGCTTCGGCCTCCGAGAGCCCGAGCGGGGGCAGCGGCAGGTGCGGCTCCACGGTCGCCCGCTGAATCTATTTCTTGGGCGGGCCGAGGGGGCTCGGCGGACAGTTGGTGCGTTCGATCGTGTACATGACGGACGCAATCCGCCAGCCATCGGCGGTCTTGACGAGGTTGAACGCGTCCACGCCGCAGTGGCTGAACGTGCCGCCGCGGTGGAAATCGTAGCGCGTCCAGAGCGTGCCGATGCCGCCCTGGACGCGAACATCCGGATTCCACATCCGTTCAAGCGAATCGCCGGTCGCGCTCGCGAGACCGTCAGCAAACTGCTGCGCCGTCCGCGCCCGCGGCACCGGCGTGCCGTTCTGGTCGCTCACCGCGACAACCTGTCCCTCGGGCAGCATCGCCTGCTTCGCCAGCGCAGGGTCGCGCTTCTCGATCGCGTCAAAGAACTTCTGGACGACGGCGACGATCGCGTCCCGATCGACAGCCGGCGGCGCAGCCGCCTGCGGAGGCGACTGCGCCACGGCCAGCTGGACAAGCGCGATCCAGGCGAGGAGCATCGGCTGCTAGCCCTTCGTGGCCTTCCACGTGCCGCCGCGTCCACCGGTGCCTTCCATGCTGGTGCCGTTGACCTTGCCCGTGTACTTCGTCGACCCGACCGTGAAGGTGATGTCGTTGCCGTGGAGGCGGCCGCCAGAAATCTGCTGCGATCCGAGCGACCCC
>Ga0111538_10001673_pt1 | contig 31281 bp, 24 predicted proteins | sample SoiMethybrSBSTD1_FD_79669 | JGI IMG/M metagenome (GOLD analysis project Ga0111538, IMG submission 79669) | Bulk soil microbial communities from a Populus tree surrounding site in Tennessee, USA - Soil MetaG P. TD hybrid SBSTD1 (version 2)... | ecosystem: Environmental > Terrestrial > Soil >... | reverse complement strand
TGGTACTGGCGATGATCTCGATGCGCCTGGGTTCCTTCAATCCTTCGATCCCGAGACGGGCGAGTTGCAATGGAAGCACTACACCGTGCCGATGAATCCCGGCGATCCCGGACTCGAAACGTGGCCGAACCTCGACGCGGCGCGGAACGGCGGCGGCCATCCGTGGCTGCCGGGGTCCTACGATCCCGACACGCGCCTCTATGTGTTCGGCACCGGCAACCCGACGCCGGCCTACACCAGCGGCGCCAGGGGAGACGGCGAGAACCTGTTCACGTGCGCCATCGTCGCCGTGCACGTGGACACCGGCAAGATGGCCTGGTACTTCCAGACCTCGCCGCACGACACCCACGACTGGGACTCGGCGCAAACGCCGATTCTCGTGGACGGCGAATTCAACGGCAAGCCGCGCAAGCTCGTGGTGACCGCGGCTCGCAACGGCTATTACTTCACGCTCGACCGGTTGACCGGCGAACGGCTGGTCACCGGCAAGTTCTCGGACACAGTCAACTGGGCGTCAGGGATCAACGGCAAAGGGCAGCCGGTCCGGATTCCGGCGAAGGATCATCACGTTGGCGGCGCGCTCGTTTCATCGAACAACGGTGGGGCAACGAACTGGCCGCCGCAGGCCTACAGTCCGGACACGGGACTCGTCTACGTTCCGCTCGCCGAAAACTACGCGATGTATTACCTGACCGAACTGGATCCGCGCGGGGCGATGGGACTGGGCGGCAAGGACGAAGTCGGCGTGTCGGGAGTCGGCAGCTACATCGCCGCTATCGACTACAAAACGGGCAAGACGATGTGGCGGCACAAGTTCGTGACGGCGACGCCGAGCGGGCGCGGATCCCCCGGCCTGCTGACGACTGCCGGCCGTCTGTTGTTTGGCGGTGACGTGTCGGGCAACTTCGTCGCGTTCGACGCGGCGAAAGGCACGCCGCTGTGGCACGCGCGCATCGGCCAGGTCAGCAATGCGCCACAGACATATCTCGTCGATGGCCGACAGCATGTGCTCGTTGCAGCTGGCGATACGTTGTACGCATTTGCACTGTACTGACGCAGAAGGCTTAAGGCCCAAGGCCGAAGGGCCAAGGGCTGGTCGAGGCAGAAGGCTCGAGGAATCAGGGTACGGAGGAGACATGACGACTGTTACGCGCCGCGAATTCGGAGCTCTGACGCTGGGCGCGCTTGCGATTCCCCGGCTGGCGGCGGCGCAGACCGTCGGCGGCGTGCGGCTCGGCGTCCAGACCTACAGCTTCCGTGAGCTGCCGCGTGCGCCTGGCGGCGATCAAACCGCCGAGATCATCGGCGCCATGCAGTCGTGCGGGCTGACGGAGTGCGAGCTCTGGTCGCCGCAGATCGAGCCGGCCGCCGCGCGCGAGCGTGGCCGTACGCCGGAACAGGTCCGCGAAGCGCGCGAGGCGCTGCGCTCATGGCGTGTGATGACGCCGCTCGATCATTTCCGCGGGATCAAGGACGCCTTCGGCAAAATCGGCGCGACAATTTATGCCTTCAATTACAGTTTCGCCAACGATTTCAGCGACGAGGAGATCGACCGCGGCTTCGAGATGGCACGCGCACTGGGCGCCGAGATCATCACCGCCTCGACGACGCTGAGCGTGGCGAAGCGCGTCGTGCCGTTTGCCGAGAAGCACACGATGGCGGTGGCGGTGCACAACCACTCGAACACGAAGGATCCGAACGAGTTCGCGACGCCCGAGAGCTTTGCTGCCGCGCTCGCGCTGTCGAAGTATTTCAAGATCAACCTCGACATCGGCCACTTTACGGCCGCCAACTACGACCCCGTCGCGTATATCCGCGAGCACCACAACGACATCACCAACCTGCACCTGAAGGATCGGAAGAAGGATCAGGGCGACAACACGCCGTGGGGCACCGGCGACACGAAGATTCGTGAAGTGCTCGCACTGCTCAAGCGCGAGAAATGGCCGATCCGCGCCTACATCGAATACGAATACCGCGGCCAGGCTGGGCCGGTCGAGGAAGTGCGGATGTGCCTGAATTACGCGCAGCAGGCGCTCGCGTGAGTACAGCGGTCTGGATCAAGCTCGCCACGCTGATGTTCCTGCAGTACTTCGTGTGGGGGGCGTGGTACGTGACGATGGGCACGTGGCTCGGTCAGACGCTGGGATTCACCGGCGCCGAAACCGGCCTCGCCTTTGGCACGACGGCGGTGGCGGCGATGGTCTCGCCGTTCTTCGTCGGGCTCGTCGCCGACCGCTTCCTGGCCACGCAGCGAATTCTTGCCGCGCTGCATCTGATCGGCGGCGTGATTCTCTTCGTCGCCTCGCGGCAGACCCGCTTCGGGCCTTTCTACATCGTCCTGCTCGCCTACGCGCTGTGCTATATGCCGACACTGGCGTTGAGCAACTCGCTGTCGTTCCGGCAGATGAAGGATCCGGGCAGCGAGTTTCCGGGCATTCGCGTCCTGGGGACGATCGGCTGGATCGTCGCCGGGCTGGTCATCGGCACGTTGCAGCTCGAGGCCACGGCGGTCCCGATGCAAATCGCCGCTGCCGGCTCAGTGCTGCTGGGACTGTTCTGCGTGGCGCTGCCGAACACGCCGCCGCAGGCGACACGGCGCGCGTCGATCAGCGACATCCTTGGCCTTGACGCCTTGAAGCTGATGCGCGATCGCGCGTTCGCGGTGTTCGTCATCGGGTCGTTTCTGGTCTGCATCCCGCTGCAGTTCTATTACGCGTTCGCCAATCCGTTCCTCAACGAGATCGGCGTGTCCAACGCGGCCAGCAAGATGACGCTGGGCCAGGCATCGGAAGTGTTCTTCATGGTCGCGATGCCATGGTTCTTCCGGCGGCTCGGCGTGAAGAAGATGCTGCTCGTCGGCATGGCAGCCTGGACGACCCGCTACCTCCTGTTTGCCTACGGCGCCAGCGGCACGATGGTGTGGACGCTCTACGGCGGCATCCTGCTGCACGGCATCTGCTACGACTTCTTCTTCGTCACCGGACAGATCTACGTCGACCGCGCGGCCCCGCCCGATCTGCGCGCGTCGGCGCAGGGGTTCATCGCCTTCGTCACACTCGGCGCCGGGATGTTCATCGGCTCGTGGGCGTCCGGGCAAATCGTTGACGCGTTCGTGAGACCGACGGGCGGTCACGACTGGGATCAGGTCTGGCTGGTGCCGGCCGCCGGTGCGGCGGCCGTGCTGCTGCTGTTCGCGCTGTTCTTCCGCAGCGAGCCGTCGCGAAGCCCGGCGCAGGAGGCACGGGCGGCGTAGTCGGGCGAGTTGGGAGTTGGGGATTGGCAGTTGACCCGTATTGATTGCAGAGTGTGGCAACGGATCTTCCGCTTAAAGGCGGAAGCCACAACGATCGCGGTACTGCTTGGGCTCGCCGGCACGGTCTCGGCGCAGGGACCGTACGAGCGGCAGCGCGTCGACAATACGGCTGCCGATCGTGGACGCGCACTGTACGCGAAGCACTGCATCAACTGCCATGGCAGCACGGCGAAAGGCACCGACCGCGGCCCCGACCTGATCCGATCGATTGCCGTCCTGCGCGATCGACTCGGTAACGGCATCGGTCCGGCGCTCAAGACAGCCGCTCATCAGCCCACGTTCAGCGCCGCGGAGCTCCTCGATCTCTCCCACTTCCTCCACCAGCGCGTCGAAGCCATCGTCGGCAACCGGAACGCGCGCGGGCCGCTGCCGGTGCTCACTGGCGACCCGGAGGCGGGCCGCGCCTACTTCAACGGCGCCGTCGGCAAGTGCAGCACGTGCCACTCCCCCACTGGGGATCTCGCAGGCGTCGCTACGCGGATTGCCGATCCCGCGAACCTGCAGCAGCGCTTTCTATTCCCGACGCTGCGCCGCGGCGGACCGAAGCAGGTGGAAGCGACGGTCACCGTCGCCAAGCAGCCGCCGGTGTCGGGCGTCCTCATCCGCGTCGACGACTTTTTCGTCGCGCTGCGCGATTCGAGCGGCGACTATCGTGCGTTCAACCGCGGCCCGGATGTGACCGTGTCCATTCAGGATCCGCTCGCGTATCACCACGAGCTGCTCGATCGCTATACCGATGCAGACATGCACAACCTGACCGCATATCTGGCGACTCTGAAATGAGCTTCCGCAGAAAACTCCCAACGCCCAACCTCCAACTCCCAATGGTGGTTGCGCTCGTGCTGGCCGGCAGCGTGCTCCTCGGGCAGGGCGCGGTCGCGCCGGAGGGTCTCCTGCGGCCAACGACCGATTCCTGGCCCATGTACAACGGCGACTACTCCGGACGCCGGTTCAGCACGCTGACGAAGATCAACACGTCGACGGTGGCGCAGACGGCGCTGGCGTGGGTCTACCGGCCGAATCCGGGGAACGCGCCCGCTGGTGGCGGCGGCCAGACGGTGGTCACCATCAAGGCGACTCCGGTGGTCGCCAACGGCGTGCTGTATGTCTCGATTCCGGACCACGTCTGGGCGGTCGACGCGCGCAGCGGACGCGAGCTGTGGCACGCGACCTGGCCGTCGAAGGGCGGCTGGCACATCGGCAACCGCGGCGTCGCGGTGCTCGGGCGGACGGTGTATGTGGAAACGCCGGACTGCAACCTGGTCGCGCTCGACAGCCGCGACGGCGGCGAGAAGTGGCGCACGGAAATCTGCGACCTCGAACAGTTCTATTACGCCTCGGCGGCACCGCTCGTTGTCGGCAACCACGTCATCGTCGGTGTCAGCGGCGACGATCTCGACATCCCCGGGTACATTCAGGCGCACGATCCCGAAACCGGCGCGCGGCAGTGGCGCTGGAATGTCTACCCGGACCCGGGCACGCCCGAGGCGAAGACGTGGCCGAGTGTCGAGGCAATGATGCACGGCGGCGGGATGACCTGGGGCTCGACGACGTACGACGCGGAGCTCAATCTCATTTACTTCGGTACCGGCAACCCGCAGCCGGTGATCAACGGGCGTAAGCGGCAGGGCGACAACCTGTTCACCGAGTCGATCGTCGCGCTCAACCCTGACACCGGAACACTCGCGTGGTACTTCCAGTCATCGCCGCACGACACCCACGACTGGGACGCCACGCAGACGCCGGTGCTCTTCGACGGGCAAATCGACGGACAGCCGCGCAAGCTGCTGGCACAGGCCAGCCGGAACGGCTGGTTCTTCGTGCTCGATCGCACCAATGGCAAAAACATCCGCAGCGTCGAATACGTGAGGACCAACTGGACGAAAGGACTGGACGCGAAGGGTCAGCCGACTCCAGATCCGAGCAAGGAGCCGCAGATCGACGGCGCGCTCGTGTCGCCGAATCAGGGCGGAGGACAGAACTGGCCGCCGCCAAGCTTCAGCCCACAGACCGGCCTGTTCTACGCCAACGCGACGCGTGCGTTCAGCGTGTATTACCTCTATGCGAACGAAGACGACGAAAAGCCGCAGGGGTGGGGAGGCAATGATCGCGGCGGCTGGTCGGAGGCGATGCTGCAGGCGATCGATTACCGCACGGGCAAGGTGGCGTGGAGTCACAAGTGGACCGGCAGTACCACCGTGCGCTCCGGCCTGCTGACCACCGCCGGCAACGTCCTGTTTGCCGCCGACGCGCAGTCAAACGTCGTCGCCTTCGACGCGACGAAGGGAACGCCGCTATGGCACGCAGGACTCCACACGTCGGTGACGAACGGCCCGATTACCTACCAGCTCGATAACACGCAGTACGTCGTCGTCGGCGCCGGCGACAGCCTCTACGCGTTCGCGCTGCGGGCCCATTGACATGGTCGTTAACCACGAAGGCCGCGAAGAGCGCGAAGAGTAACGTCTTTTCTTGGCGAGCTTCGCGTTGTCGCGTGCTTCGCGGTTCAAATAGACGGGTGAATAACGATGACCCGAACGCTCGTCATTGCATTCTTCGCCATTTCGATCGCGCTGATGGCCCAGGCACCATCGACTGACCTCGGTTACACCGATACGCCGATGCTGCCCGGACTCCCCTATCACGTCCACGATCCGGCGCGGCCGCGGCCGGCGACGGTCACGCCTGCGGCTGGCGTCGGCGATGCGCCGTCAGACGCGATCGTGCTGTTCGACGGCGCGAACCTCAATGCATGGTCGCCGACCAGGCAGGCCTGGAAGGTCGAGAGCGGGTACTTCGAAGTGACTCCGAACAGCGGCGATCTGCGGACGAAGGAGAGATTCGGCGACGTGCAGTTGCACGTCGAGTGGGCGGCGCCGGCGCAAATCCGCGGCAACAGCCAGAACCGCGGCAACAGCGGCATCTTCCTGCAGGGACGCTATGAGGTACAGGTCCTCGACTCGTTCGACAACCTGACCTATCCGGACGGTCAGGCGGGCGCGCTCTACGGACAATGGCCGCCACTCGTCAACGCAGTGCGGCGCCCCGGCGAGTGGCAGTCGTACGACATTGTCTTCGAGGCACCGCGGTTCGAGGGCACGCGCCTGGCGAAACCGGCCTACCTGACGGTGTTCCTCAATGGAGTTCTTCTGCACCACCGCCGGGAATTGATGGGACCGACCGTCCATCGTGAGCTCGCCACCTATCGTCCGCAGCCGGCGGAAGACTCGCTCGTGCTGCAGGATCACCAGCAGCCTGTGCGGTATCGCAATATCTGGATTCGACGGTTGTAACGCCGGACCTATGGCTTGCGCGCTTCGGCGACGCGCGCAGCGCGCAGAATGTTGGCGAGCCCGTAGTTCCCTTCGTGGCAGGCGTACTCGTAGATGGGCCCCTCGATGCGCCTGATCGACATTTCGCCGGACCATGGCATCGTCCACGTGTCGGGGTCCTCGACGTCGAATTCGTAGCGAATCGTGTTGGCGTCGGTCGGCGTGAAGCGCTCGATCACGTGGAGGCGCTCGGTCGCAAAAATGTCCTGCCGCGTGTTCTGCGGCGAGCCTCTGAAGTTCGTTCGTTCCGTGAAATTCGTCGTGTCGACGATGAGGGTCTGGCCTTGCCAGTGGCCAATCGAGTGGCCGGCAAGCCATTGGACGTGGGGTCCCGGGTGGGCCCGTCCGTCCATATGGATGACGCGAACCGCGTCCATGAGTTCGTGACGAATGACAATCTGATCCCGCGTCTGCAGGATCTGAAAGTTCGCGTAATAGGTGGGTGGCATCATCGGCGGACCAACGTGTCCCCACGTGATGCAACGCTCGGCCAGCGATCGGCTCTGCGCGCTGTCGGAGGTCGGCGTGGCACGCTGCGTGGCCAGCTGATGCACCAGCCGGCGCTGCCCTTCACGTGTCAGCGGAGGCAGCTTCCCGTTCCGCGGCTGGACGATGAGCGAGGTTCGCAGGTTTTCCTGCTTGGCGTAGTTCTCTGCCTGCCAGATCGCGTCGTCGTAATGAATGTCGTCCTTCGGCTGGGCGAGGAGCCTGGCGTTACGGTTCTTCACGAAGGCCAGCGCCTCGTCGCGGGTGAAGAACTCCTTGTCGCCCAGTTCGACCGGTCGCTCGAGCGGTGTATAGGTGTCGTTCGTCCAGAAGCCGTCGAGATTGGGCGTGGTGGCGGTCTGGCCAACCGTCACCGTCCACGCGAACGGGAGGACGCTGAGCAGAGCGACGGCGAGCGGCAGCCTCGGGCATCGACGGTTCATCGCAGTGATCGCGGAACTATACGCCCGTGCGGGTCCGCGCCTCAAGCGTCGTCAGAATTTCCGCGACACGGAGACGACGAAGCGATCGTGATTGATCGCACCGTCGAGGCTCCAGCCGATCCAGCCGCCAACAGCGGAACACAGCCCGCCGAAAATCGCGTACGCGACCGGGCAGTGGCCACCCGCTTCGTTGTTGCAGTACTCACTCCAGCCGTAGCCGAGCATCAGACCAGGAACCGCCCCGGCAGCGGCGCCGATCAGGAATCCGTTCAGCCGTGAGTCGAATCGCGTCACCCGCGACACGCCGCCAGCGCCGAAGGTACGGGGTTGCTTCGACTTCGGCGTGACGGTCATCGACGTGGCCGTCAATCCCGTCAGCGCACCCTTGATCCGCGAACCGCTCGAGTCTTCGACGATCACCGTCTGGCCGAGCGTCAAAGCCGGCTGCAGCTGGGCGAACGACTCTACCGGCGTTTGCGCGGCAGCCCACCGGCCCGATAACAGCAGCGCTGCAACGAGCGCCATCCGCGCAGCCATTACACCTGCTCGGTGTTGCACCGATCTACCCTCCTGACCGTGATGTGCAAATCGAACCAACCGGGGCTCACCAGCCGGCGACGTTGTGCTGTGTGTATCGGCGCTGGTGCGGAACCACAGCATGCAGATCGGCCGGCGTGTAGAATTCAGGGGCTTTACGGCTCGAGCCGGAGCGGAGGTTCGTGATGCGCTTGATTGGAATGACGATGGCCGCCGTAGTCGCGTGGGTGCTGTTCGCGTCGGCGCAGACGGCAGCGCCCGCGAAACAGCGGCAGCACCTCATGGTGGTCGTCAGCAAGGGCCTGCCGGGCATCGTGCTCTTCGACGCGGACACCGACGAGGAGATCTGCCGGCAGACGATGAAGCCGGCGCCGCACGAGGCGGCGTTCTCGCGCGATGGGCGGACGCTGTATGTGCCGGTCTACAGCCCGGCGAACATCGGGCAGCCCGGTCCCGACGAACACGAGATCCATTTCATCCGCACCTCCGACTGCAGCATCGAAGCGACGCTCGACACCGGCGAGTACTTGCGCCCGCATTTCCCTGAGGTCGGCCCGAGTGGGAACCTGTATGTCACGGCGGAGCTGAAGGAGTCGATCCTGGTCGTCGATCCGAAGACACGAAAGATCGCCAGCACGATTCCGACGGGATCGAACGCGACACACTTCTTCGCCATGACCAGCGACGAGAAGAAGATGTTCACCAGCAACGTCAGCGCGGCGACCGTCTCAGTGCTCGACATCCCTGGGAAGAAACTGATCACCAGCGTCAGCACCGGCTCCGGCAATCAGCGCATGACGGTGAGCCCGGATGACCGCTGGTTCGTCACCAGCATCGGCCAAGGGCGCAAGATGTCGTTCTTCCGCACCTCCGACTATCAGCTCGATTTCGACATCGAGCTCGACGGCTCGCCCTTTGTCGCGCGCTTCAGCCCCGATGGAAAATCCGTCTACAACATGGGCAACGCCCCGCGCGGCGCCACGCCCGCGGGCATCCGCGTGTGGAAGGCCGACGTCGCGTCGAAGAAGGTGGTCGCCACCTCATCGGACAACCTCGGCACGGGCACCGGCGGCATTCAGGTGAGCCCGTTCAACGGCCGCGTCTATATCAGCGCCTACTCGGGACAGGTCAGCGTGCTCGATCCGGACACGCTGAAGGTCGTCAAGCAGTTTCCGACACCGGCAACGCCGGACGGCCTGTTCTTCGGCCGGGTGCGCTGACCGATTCCGAACCATGAAGAGGGCGAAGCGGTCGATCTGACTCTTCACGACAGCGGCAGAGACGTTCAGAGGCTGGGTTGTCGACAGAATACGCGCGAACCCCAGCCATCACCGCGCGCGTCGGTCGCCACCTGTAATTTAATCGTTAAATTCGAGTTGGGACGCCGGGCTTCGCTTGAACAAGTGTGGGCAGCCGCCTAGAATCTGCGTCAGACTTTAGAGGTCTCGTTTACGCACCTGCGCCCAGGCAGGATCGCAAGGAGTTCATCATGCGCAAGCTCGGATGGGTCGGCGGTCTCGTCGCGATCATGGCAGCGACGATGTTCGTCGGCACACCTGTCTCGGGACAGGGACAGCAGGAGATCAAGTACTCGACGCCTCCGCCACTGGTGATCACGGCATTCGGCGGCAAGCCCGTCGACTACAAAGCGCCGCGGACGCCGTGGGGCGATCCGGATCTGCAGGGCGTCTGGTCGAGCGATGACATGCAGGGCATTCCCATCGCCCCACGCGCCGGCGGCCCGGGCGGCGGCTTCGGACGCGGACGCGGCGGCCCGGGCGGCGCACCGGGTGCGGCTCGCGGCGCGGCGCCAGGCACTGCGGCTCCAGCGGCACCCACCGCACCCGCACCGCAGGCAACGGCAGCTCCGGCTGGCCCTCCACCGCTCTACCTCGACGAGGCGGCGCTGAAGGCTCGTCAGGATCAGATCACGGCCTCGGCCAAGAGAAGCGACGGTGCGCAGACCGACGGCTCGTTCCGCTTCGACTACGCACGACGCGCGTTCCCGCAGACGCGCCTGCTCGTCGATCCGCCGGACGGCCGCATGCCGAATATCAGGGCCGACGTGACCCCACGCGGGATGCCCCGCGGCACCTACGGTCCGGGACCGCTGAATTCCTGGGAGGACTTCTCGCTGTACGAACGCTGCATCACCCGCGGCATCGGCGGCTCGGTCCTCAACGTCATCTACGGCAACGGCAACCGCATCGTCCAGGCGCCGGGCGTCGTGGCGTTCTCCTACGAGATGCTGCCCGACACGCGCATCTTCTACACGGATGGCCGTCCCCACGTGAACCAGAAGATCGGAATGTATCTGGGCGACTCGCGCGCGCATTGGGAAGGTGAAGAGCTCGTCGTCGAGACGACGAACCTGACCGACCTGACAGCGTTCGGCGTCAACGGTAACGGCACGCGCCACAGCAAGGCGATGAAGATCACCGAGCGCTTCCGCCGCGTGGCCAACGACATCATCCAGTACCAGGCGACGTGGGACGACCCGCTCACCTACGAGCACGCATTCACGGTTTCCTTCCCGCTGACACCGCTCGACGGCGGCGAACTGCTGCCGTACGAGTGCCATCCCGGCAACACGGCGATCTCGTTGGCGCTCGGCGCCGAGCGCGCAGAAGACAAGAAGTACGCGGAGGACCTCGCGAAGGGCATCAAGCGCGAGCGCCGCGGCGTCCAGGAATGCGGCGCCGGCGTTGGCGGCGCACCGATCGCGGGTTGCACGCCGGGCGCGCCTCCGGCGGGTGCTGGACGTGGCGGACGCGGTGGACGCGGCGGCGCTGCGGACACCGGCGAAGGAACACGCGAACAGTGAGTCGATACACACCGCGGTCACGCTTCCGGGCGTGACCGCGGCGCCTCAACCGTCACCTCACATCTTCCGATTTCGATCTCCTTGGACAAGTTAACGCGGCGGGCCTAGAATTCCCGTCAGTTTCGGGGCTTCGTCAAGGAGTTCATCATGCGGAAGCTCGGCTGGCTTGGCGTTCTCACGGCGGTCATGGCTCTGTCGATCTACGCCGGTACTCCCGTCTCAGGGCAGCAGCAACAGCCTCAGGCGATGCCACGGCAGTACGGCACGCCACCACCGATGGTCATTACCGCGTTTGGTGGAAAACCGGTGACCTACAAGGCTCCGCGCACGCCGTGGGGCGACCCCGATCTGCAGGGCGTCTGGTCGAGCGACGACATGGAAGGCGTCCCGATTGGAATCAATCAGGGCGGACGTGGGCGCGGTGGTGCCCCTGGCAACGCAGCCGCCGCGCCACCGCAGCCTGCCGCGGTACCGGCAGGTCCGCCGCCGCTCTATCGGACGGATGAAGAAATGGAGGCGCGGAGGAAGCAGGTCGCCAGCCAGGCCGACAACCGCGACCGGACGGCGACCAGCACGTTCCGGAACGACTACGCACGGCGCGCGTTCCCGCAGACGCGTCTCGTCGTCGATCCACCCGATGGCCGCGTGCCCAACGTGCTGCCCGGCGCCGGACGATGCCCCGCGGAACGAACGGCACGGGACCGCTCAACTCGTGGCTGGACTTCCCACTCTATGAACGCTGCATCACACGCGGCATCGGCGGCTCCGTGCTCCGCGTGATCTACGGCAACGGCAATCGCATCGTGCAGGGCCCCGGCGTCGTCGCGTTCTCGTACGAAATGCTTCCCGACACTCGCATCTTCCGTGTGGACGGCAAGACGCATGTGAACCAGAAGATCGGGATGTACCTGGGTGACTCGATCGCCCGCTGGGAAGACGAAGAGCTCGTCGTCGAAACGACGAACCTGACGGACCAGACGGCGTTCGGCGTGAACGGCCTCGGCACACAGCACAGCAAGGCGATGAAGATCACCGAGCGCTTCCGCCGCGTCGCCGACGACATCATCCAGTACCAGGCGACATGGGACGACCCGCTCACCTACGCGACGCCCTTCACCGTCTCGTTCCCGCTGACGCCGCTCGACGGCGGCGTGCTGCTGCCCTATGAATGCCATTCCGGCAACAAGGCGATCGAGATGTCGCTGGCGGCGGAACGCGACGAAGATCGGAACATGGCGGAAGCGGCAGCCAAGGGGATCAAGCGCGAGCGTCGGGCGATCAACCAGAACGCCGGCGGCGGCGGACGCGGCGGCGCCGGCGCTGCAGGCGGCCGCGGTGGCGCCGCGGACACCGGCGCGGAAGCCGAGCGATAACCGGTGCGGACCGCAGTCACGCTGACCCTCATGGCTGCGGTCGCGTTCGCGACCGTCCAGGCACAGGGCCACAATCCGGCGTCGGCGTTTCCAGGACAGACGAAAGCGCCGGCTCCATCCAAACCCTCAGCACCAGTCGACGTTCACACGCTCGCCACCGGATTGACCGGTGCGTGGGCAATTGCCTTCCTCCCCGACGGCAACTTCCTCGTCACGCAGAACGTCGGGACGATGCGCGTGGTGCGGCCGGACGGCGTGGTACTCGGTCCCATCGCCGGCGTGCCCGGCGTGAAGGCGATCGGCGCGCAGGGCCTGCACGACGTCGTCCTCGATCCGGAGTTCGCGAAGAACCGCATGCTCTACTTCACGTACTTCGCGCCGCCGAAGGGCGAACCGCCCGGCTCATGGCCGGTCGAGTTCTTCTACGAACGCGTGTGGACGCGGCCGTTCAGCGAGCGGCGGACGATGGACCTGGGGACGGAGCGGGTGGCGCGGGCGCGTCTCAGCACGGACAACCTGAAGCTCGAGAATGTCGAAGATCTTGCCGACGGCGCCGAGCGACGCATCGTCATCGCGCGCGACGGGACGCTGCTCGTCACCGGCGCCGATCGATTCCGCTTCTACGACTCCGATCTCGACGGCGTCGATCACGACTTCACGGACAACCCCGACGTGCGCAGAAACTTCACCGGACGGGTCCTGCGCATCAACAAGGACGGATCGATCCCGAAGGACAACCCATGGCTTTCGCGAGCCACCGTGCCGGCGAGTACCTTCGCGCACGGCCTCAAGGACCCGGAAGGCGCGGCGCTCAATCCGCAGACCGGCGAGCTGTGGGCGATCGATCACGGTCCGCAGGGCGGCGATGAGATCAACATCATCCGCGGCGGGAAGGATTACGGCTGGCCCGATGTGACCTACGGCACGCAGTACGACGCGCGGCAGGCGGACGGGCGGAAGAACGTGCCAGTGGCGAAAGGGCTGACGGCGCGGGCGGATGTCGAGCAGCCGATCTACTTCTGGGTGCCGTCGATTGCTCCGTCGGGAATGATGTTCTACACGGGCGATCTGTTCCCGGCGTGGAAGGGCAATCTCTTCGTCGGCGCCATGGTTGGACAGGCGCTGGTGCGCCTCGAGCTCAAAGGCGAGCGCGTCGTCTCCGAGGAACGGCTGCTCACCGAACGCAAGGCGCGCGTCCGCGAGGTCCGCCAGGGTCCCGATGGCGCGATCTATCTGTTGTCGGGCGCTGATCTGTTGAAGGTGACGCCGAGATAGGCGCTGTTCGCCGTAAGGGAGAATCTGGAACAGCGAAGTGTTCCGGTTCGTTCTCGTTCCACACGCGTGGCGCGCGTGTTGAATGTCTCGGCAAGCAGGATGACACACGGGTCAACGAAGCCGCAGCCTCAGCCGGAGCCACCGGAACCGTTACCTGATCCGTCACCGACTCCCGGGCCGACGATTCCAGAGCCTGAGCCACAGCCGCCGACGCCGACAGCGTGACCCCGGAGACGCAGAGTCGGAGGTTAAACGGTTCTCCGCGCCTGAGGGGTCTTCGCGGCCCGTTATTACTTCGTGGCTGTGGCTGCTGACTGCCTGCGCCACGCAAAGTATTCATCGAGCGCCTTCAGCTGAGTCGTGTTCGGAATCGGGCGTGCGCTCGATTTCGCGTCGAAGTACATCACCATCTGCGCGCTGTCGGTGAACACAGGCCACTTCGGAAGACCCGGACCGTTGGGATCGCCGGTCTTCGCGAAATTGACCCAGTAGCTGCTGACCAGATCGGACATCGCGAAGTCCTCCGGCCGCGGCGCCCCGACCAGACCGGCAGGGCCGGTGAACTTGCCGAGCGTCCTGAAGACATACGGGATCTCCGCGGCGTGACCAGCGCCGCCTGGTGACTGCGGCGTCCGGTGATCGAAGTAGTAGACGTACGCTTTGCCACTACCCTGCTTCGACTGCAGGCGTGCCCAGGCCCATGTGTGCCACGCGAACGTCGCGTCGCGGAAAATGTTGCGGGCACTCTGCGTTGACTCGGCAACGGTCGCGTGCGGGTTTGCCATCAGGATCACATCCGCCTTCGCGCCGTAACCAGTGCGAATCATCTCCTCGAATGCGGCGGGCTGAGTCGTACCCGGCACGAATGTGATGCCCTCATCCGAGTTAGTGCCGATCAGGATCGGTGTGTCGTTGAAGTGCTTCGCCCGGTACAGTTCGTACTGATCGCCCGGCAGCACGTCGCCGTCGAACACGGGCCAGAAGCCGCCCTGGACGCCCTGAATCTTTGCGGCCGGGATGGCGCGCGCGGACTTGATATCGCTCGCTCCCAGACTGCCGAGGAACTTCTGTCCCGTACGTTCGGCCACCGTCAGCGATGGCACCGTCGCGCCGCCCTCGTTGGTCAGGCGCGCCGGTCCGAAGTTGCCGCCGCTTTCGGAAATCGCGCGGTGGAAGAGGCCCTTCGCCGCCGGCGACGCCGCCAGCATGCTCACGGAAATGCCGCCCGCCGACTCGCCGAAGATGGTGACGCGATTCGGATCGCCGCCGAACTTCGCAATGTTCTCCTTCACCCAGCGCAGGCCGGCAATCTGATCTTGCAGTCCGTAGTTGCCCGAGCCCTTCCCGCTCTCCTTACTCAACTCAGGATGCGCGAGGAATCCGAACGCACCGAGACGATAGCTGACACTTACGAGCACGACACCTTTTTCGGCCAGTGGCCCGCCGTCGTACGCGGGAATGCTGGTCATCCCAGCGAGAAACGCCCCGCCGTAAATCCACACCATGACCGGCAGCCGCTCATTCGCTGAGTTCGCCGGCGTCCAGACGTTCAGGTACAGGCAGTCCTCGCTGATAGCTTCCGGGGCGCCGAACAGCTTGACGAACGAAGTGTCCTGCATGCAGCTCGGTGCAAAGGTCTCCGCCGCTTTGACGCCCACCCACGCCACGACCGGCTGCGGCGGTTTCCATCGCAGCTCCCCCACCGGCGGCGCGGCGAAGGGAATCCCCTTGAACGAGGCGGTGCCGCTCGACACGACACCCGAGACGCGCCCACCGGTTACCGCAGCGTCGCGAATCTGTGCGTCTGCCGTGCCAGCCATCACGGCGAGCATGGCGATCAGGAGAAGGTTCGTTCGCATGGGCGGATTATCATCGGTCTTTCATCTGGAGCGAAATGATGGCTGAGTTCACGTCACACGCACCGGGAACCTTCTCGTGGGTGGAGCTCGCAACGACCGACCCGAAAGCCGGCGCCGCGTTTTACCGTCAGTTGTTCGACTGGGACGTCATCGAGCACGACATGGGACCCAACGGCATCTACTCGATCTTCACGATGCGCGGCCTCGACGTCGCTGCCGGCGCCGGCCAGCATCAAGAGGAGCGCACGCTGGGCATACCGCCACACTGGAACCTGTATGTGACCGTGACGAGCGCGGATGAAGCCGCCTCGCGCGCGACGTCGCTCGGCGCCAAGGTGCTCGACAAGCCATTCGACGTCATGGAACAGGGTCGGATGGCCATCATCCAGGATCCGACCGGCGCCGTCTTCCAGGTGTGGCAGCCGAAGGCGCACATCGGCGTGAAGATCCGCAACGAGCCAGGCGCACTCTGCTGGAGCGAGCTGACGACGAGGGATCCCAAGGCGGCCGAGGCGTTCTACACAGCGCTGTTCGGATGGACGGCGAAGCACAGCGCGCCCGCTGCGGTGATGGACTACACCGAGTTCAGCGTTGGCGGACAACCGGGCGTCGGCATGATGGCGATGCCGGAGAACATGCCGAAACAGGTGCCGTCCTACTGGATGCCGTACTTTCAGGTCGCCAATCTCGATGCGTCATTGGCGAAGGCAAAGGGTCTTGGCGCCGCGGCGATGGTCGGACCGAACACCATTCCGGACGGCGGACAATTCGTCATCCTGCAGGATCCGCAGAAGGCGATGTTTGCCCTCTATCAGTCGGCACGGTAATCCGTTCGAACCGTTCGAATCGTTCGAATCGTTCGGCCGTTCGGATCGTTCAGGTGGTGCCAGGCTTCGCCTTGATGTTCTTGACCATCCGCTCGAACGGCTCGACGACACCGTGCACCGGAACGTCGCGATCCACTTTCAGTCCGCGCCGCCGCAGGTTGTCGAGCACGTTCTCACCCCACGAGTGCCGCAGCCACGTTGCGTCGTACAAGTCGGCCTGGACGAGCATGCGGTCGCGCGGAACGTAGGCATACAGATTGGTGCCCTCGCGCGGGTTGTCGAGCAGGTGATACAGCTGCACCTCCATCGATTTGTCCTTCAGCGTCAGCTGATCGTCCACGAACTGAAACTTCGCTTCGCGCGGCTTCTGTGCGAGCGCGTCGGGCACGATCGTATGTTTCCGCGCCAGCAGGTCCCTGAAGAACGCCTCGTTGGCGCGGTGCGTGACGATCGTCAGCCCCTCCGCGACCGCCACGCGCAAGCCGCCGGAATGATCGAAATGGTGGTGCGAGACGACGACCGTCGTCAACGGTTTCGGGCTGAGCGTGCGCGCCTTGTCGATGACCGCCTTGGAACGTGCTTCGTTCAACGGCGCCTCGAACAGCAGCAGGTGATCGTCGAATTCGAAGACGATGCTGCGATGGTTGCCGGATCCGGCCAGCCACCAGATGCCTTTCCCCACCGGCTCCGCCGTGACGACGACGGGCGGTGGCGTCGGCGCGGGCGCTGACTTGATCTCGGCCGGCGCGGTCAGCCCATTGATATCGGCGTCGAGGAAGTAGTCCGACACCTGCAGATCGAGCTGCAGGTACTTGTCCATCTTCGTCGTCAGCCGGCGCGGCAGCTTCAGGCCGTTGACGTCCTGATAGTCGGCAAACGTCGTCACGATTGCGACGTCGCCCATGTTCGCGTTGTCGGCCATGGAGATGACGCGCGATGGCAGATGCGTGGACCCGTCGACCGCAAGCGTCACCGTGTCGCCAGCAGACGTCGTCACGTCGACCAGCTGCTCGTTGCCCTCAGTGCGCAGGGCGCTCAGCTTCGCGGCCGGATCGAGCGCGGCGCGGACGAGCGTGATCGGATGATGCAGCATCTCGATCCGCCGATCGCGGGCGGCGGCGACGCCGGCACGAGTCATCCGGCCGTCGGCGGCGACGTTGTAGGCGACGTCGCCGTCGACACCCTGCATCTGCTGCTGCACGAGGTCGCCGGCGAACAGGAACTGCGCTTCGCGAACCTGCCGGACGCGGGTCCGCGGGTTCGCCAGATCGACGCTGCGAAGGTATTCATTCACTTTCCAGACCGGGAGCTCGTCGTCCGGGAGCCGGTTCTGGCCTGCATTCGGCGCCGAGCCGGTGCCACTGATGGCGAAGCTTTTCAGCGCCTGGATGCGATCGGCGCCACCCAGCGCTTCGGCCGCTTCGTCCAGCAGCGAACGTTCCGTTGCCGGCCTGGCGCACGCCGCGATGAGAAGCGCCGCAGTCATGGCAAGAGCGTGTCGAACGTTCATGTGTCAAGCCTCATCGAGAAATGCCTGGACCTCGCGGAAAAGCTGCAGGCGATTCCGCTCGAGCATCAGATGATGCGTCCCTTCACCGACAATTACCAGCCGCTTCTCCGGCGAATTCGTGAGCCTTGCCAGGATTGCCTGCGCCATGTAGGACGGGGTGTCGACATCCCAGTCACCGACGACGAGGAGGACCGGCGCGCGAATGGCTGATGGGTCGTAGTACCGGGTGTCAGCCTCCCAATACGTGAAGGCATCGATGAGCAGGCCGTTGGGCGCGCGGACAACCGGCGGCGTCATCTTCGCGCCGATCGGGTCGGCGTCCATGTTTGCCGCCCACCACGCGTCGATCACACCGGGCGGGATGAGGTCGTTCTGCCTGTCGGGCGCGACCCCCGTGAGCCACCGCTGTCTGGCCGCCTCCAGCGTTACCGTGCGATAGGCCCCCATGCGGCCATCCACGCGCAGGCCGCCGGGCACGCGGCGCAGCCACAGCGGCGCGTACATGACGAGCCGCTGGACATGCTCGGGATGCGCTGCGGCGTACGCGCCCGCGATTACCGTTCCCCACGACCATCCCATCACGCACAGCCGGGACACGCCGCGCCGCTCACGGATGTGGCCAACCACGGCGCCGAAATCTCGCACGGCGTCATCGGTCGTCACCACGGGAGCGTTCTCGGCGGCCGGACGCTCCATCTCCGGCGGGCGCGTCGAGCGCCCGTAGCCACGAACGTCCATGCAGTAGACGTCATAACCCCGGGCGGCGATGGAGTCCATCCAGGAAGCGCCGTCGATCTTCAGATCGAACATCGTCTCAGACGGATAGGTGGCACCGTGAACAAACAGGAGCGTCCGCTCCGCGCTGAAGGCGGTCACGCTCTCGAGGCGCTTGTTGCGGACATGGATCTCGATACCTGCGTCCGCAGAGCGAACGCGATAACTCTCTGAAACGATCGGCATTGAACTCCGGGTGGCGGGTCGGGCTCCGATGGCTGTCACCATCGAAAGGGCCCCGCCGATCACTTCGGCGGCAGGATCGCCACCGCCCGCAGCGGCGCACCCGTGCCGTGGGCGATCTTCATCGGCAGTGCGACGACATTCGCACCGCGTGGTGGCAGGCGCTCGAGCGCCGTCAGATTCTCAAATGCCGGCACGTTGGCCGCGTAAAGGATGCGGTGCGACTCGAACATGGTTGATTGGCCGTAGTCGATGCTGGCGGTATCGATGCCGACGGCACGAATCCCCTTCTCCACCAGCCACTTCGCCCCTTCTGGATGCAGACCCGGGAAATGCAGCTTGGGCACCGCCGCAGCGCCCCGCTCCGCGGTGCCGAGATACTTCGCCGCGTCGGGCCATCGACTCGAAAAACCTGTTTTCAAAAGGATGATCGTCTCACCGTAAAACGGACCGTTCTGTGCCTCGGCACGAGTCAGGTCGTCCACGCCCACCTGATAGTCGGCGTTCGCCTCGCTCTGCTTCGTCACATCGACGACAACCGCCGGACCGAAGAAACGCTGCAGCGGAATCTGATCGACACTCTGTTTTCCCTGCGCGAAGTGCACCGGGGCGTCGAGGTGCGTGCCGCCGTGTTCGGCGGTGGAAAAGCTGTTGGCCGCGTAGTAATAACCCGCGGGCGTGATACCCTCCGCGTCCTTCTTCAGCTTGAACCCTTCGGCGGCTGTCGGCCAGAAGATGGTCTGCTCGTCGTAGGCGTGCGACAGATCGATCAGTTCTCCGGCTGGAAACGGCGGAGTTGCCGGTTTAGAGGGTGCCACCTCACGTGAGCACGCTGCGGTCAAGGCTGTCGCCAGCACCGCGCAAAGGGTTAGGCTCTTCATGCGCGGGATCGTAGCAAATACAGCGGGAGGGTCTGATGCGCTTTCGCGGAGTCGTCATCGGTGTTCTCGCCACGCTCATCGTCTCGGGATCACCGAGGGCCCAGGAGTCTTCGGTGCTGTTCGAGCACGTGAGCCTGCTCCCGATGGATTCAGAGCGCGTGATGCCGGAAGCGCACGTCCTGATCGTCGGCAGGAATATCGTGTCGATCGGGAGCGACAACTTCGCTGGGACCCTGCCGACGGGTGCAATCCGCGTCGATGGCCGAGACAAATTCCTGGTTCCGGCTCTTGCGGAAATGCACGCGCATATTCCGACCGATGCGCGCGAAGCGGAACGGGTGCTGTTTCTGTATGTGGCGAATGGCATCGGCACGATTCGCAGCATGCTCGGCGACCCGGCTCACTTCCGTCTGCGCGAGCGCGTAATGAAGGGCGAGATTGTCGGGCCGACGATGCTGTTGGGCGGACCGTCATTCAACGGCCAGACCGCGCCGACACCGGCGGCGGCGACTGCGCGCGTGAACGAGCAGAAGAAGGCCGGCTACGACTTTCTCAAGATCCATCCTGGCGTGCCGCGCAGTGCCTTCGATGCGCTCGCCGCCGCGGCCGACAAAGCGCGGATACGGTTTGCTGGTCATGTTCCGGCGGACGTCGGGCTGCAGCGGGCGCTCGACGCCAAGTACTGGACGATCGATCACCTCGACGGTTACGTCGAAGCGCTGACGGGGCCGCGGGCGCCGGAATCGGAGAACTTCGGCGTCAACCTGATGTCGCACATTGACGAATCGCGCATCCAGGCCCTTGCCACACAGACGAAGGCGGCCGGAGTGTGGAACGTCCCGACGCAGATCCTGCTCGAAAACTGGTACGGACCGGACACACCTGAGGCGATGCAGAAGTGGCCGGAGATGCGCTACGCGGATCCGGCTGACGTCCGGCAGTGGGTCGCGACCAAGCGCGACAACCTGGCGTCAGTGTCAGCGCAGAACCGGCAACGCTTCATCTCGGTCCGACGCCGTCTGATCAAGGCACTCCACGATGCCGGCGCTGGCCTGTTGCTCGGTTCAGACTCGCCGCAGGTGTGGAACGTGCCCGGGTTCTCGATTCACCGTGAGCTTGCCTCGTACGTCGCCGCGGGCCTGACACCGTACGAGGCGCTGGCGACTGGCACGCGCAACGTCGCCGCTCACCTGCAGCCGACGGCCATCCGGCAGATGATCCGGCCGGGCGCACAGGCCGATCTCGTGCTGCTGGACGCGAACCCGCTCGAGAACATCAGTAATGCGTCGCAAATCGCCGGCGTCATGATCCGTGGTCGATGGATCCCGAAGGCGGAGATTGATAGAAGGCTGGCACAACTGCAATCGCGGTAATGCAAGATGCAAAATGCAAAAGGCAAAAGGGCACGCTGAGTCCCACCGCCTTTTTTGCAGGTTGCATTTTGAATTTTGGATTCTGAATTGCCGGCTCACTTATAATTTCGCCGCCAAGGAGCATTCATGAAGTCCATGTACAAGGCCGGACTGACCGTCGGCGCAGTCGTGATCGCAGTGAGTTTGTTCACCATCGCACCTCTCGCCGGTCAGCAGGGCGGCGGGACCGGTGCCGGTCAGGCGCCCGGCGCGGGACGCGGCGGCCAGGGGCGCGGACAAGCACCCGGCGGTCCGGGAGGTCCCGGCGGGCGCGGCGCCGTGCCGCAGAATCTGCCGACGTCTCCGACAGCGGTCACCTTGCCGATGATGACCGAGGTCACCGGTCCGGCGCCGATGTACGACTCGGCTCCTTCCCAGCCAGCCGGCAAGGGCCTGGACTTCTACAAGTACCAGGCGAAGGAATACTTCATCAGCGGCACCGCCAATGGCCAGCCGTACAAGACGCGCATGGTTGTGCGCATGCCGGTTGATCGGGCGCGCTTCAGCGGCCTCGTGCTCATGGAATCGATGCACGGCAGCGGCGCCGCGCACATGTTCGAGTACACATCGATGTACACGATGAACTCCGGCCATGCGGCCGTCGAGGTCGTGACCACCGCCAATACTCCCGGCGAGCTGAAAGCGATGAACGAAGCGCGCTACAAGGAGATGGCCGTTGTCAACGGCCAGGCCACCGACATCCTCGCCCAGGCTGGCGCGCTGGTGAAGAGCGGCGCACCGCTCGGCGGCGCGGTACCGCGCAAAGTCGTCCTTGCCGGCACTTCGCAGACGGCTGGCATCCTGATCAACTATCTACCGGCCCACGCGGTGTATCGCACGCCAAAGATGGAGCGCATCTTCGACGGCTACATGCCGACGTCCAATGGGTCGACGATCACTCAGGAACTGGACGTCCCGATCGTCCACGTCCCGACGATGCAGGAGGTGAGCGGGCAGACGATCACCTGGCGGCAGGACAGCGACGATCCGGGCAAGCAGTATCGCGTCTACGAGTTCCCGGGGATGGCGCACGTGGACACGCGCGACGCCGCGCGGATGATGCCGAACCCCTGTGCACTGCCGCTCAGCACCTATCCGCTGCAAGCCTACATGTCGGTCGCGCTGAATCACCTGTTCAACTGGGTCGATAAGGGCGTCGTCCCGCCGCATGCCGATCGCATCTGGCTCGATCGCAACGAGGCCGACGGCTCGCCGATGGCGCTCGACGAGGTCGGCAACCCCCGCGGCGGCGTCCGCAGCCCGTACGTGGACGTGCCGGTGGTGAAGTACAAGATCCGTCCTGCCGTGGCGAACCCCTTCCCCGCAAATCCGAGCGCGTGGATGAAAGCGAACGGCAACGAAAAGGGCGCCGGCCTGATGTGCAACCTCAGCGCCTCGCAGACGGCGCTCTCGAAGGACGACCTGAAGAAGCGATACAAGAACAAGAAGAACTACGTCAGCCTGGTCGAGAAGCGCGTCAGCGAGCTCGAGAAGGCAGGCTGGTCGCTGCCGATGTATCACGACCTGATCGTCGGTGACGCGGCGAAGGTGGACTTTTAACCACGAAGGGCACGAAGAGAATCGAAGGACACGAAGAGAATTTCTTGTGCATCTTGATACTTCGCGCTCTTCGCGGTTTACAGCGGGGATGGTCGCGTCAGCGTTAGCGATGACTGCCGTCGCGGTCCTCGCCCAGACGCCGACGGCGAAACCCTACACCGCTCCGCGGACGCCATGGGGGGATCCGGATCTCCAGGGTATCTGGCCAGGAAACGTCAGCGCGCCGCTGCAGCGACCGGAGAGTCTCGGCGAGCGCGCGACCCTGACCGACGCCGAATTCGCCCAGCGTGAAGCACAGGCGCGCGCTCAGGCCGAAGCCGACCAGCAGCAATTCGTGACCACCGGGCGAGGAGGTCGTGGCGGGCGTGGCGGCGGCGGAGTGGGACCCCCGGACCACTGGCTCGAGCGTGGCACTCCTATCCGCCAGTCATCGCTCATCGTCGATCCGCCCAATGGCCGGCTGCCTGCGCTCGCTGCGGGAGCCGAGCAGCGTCGCCAGGCCGCGGGCAACGGCCGCGGCCTGCCCGGCGAATGGCGAGGCACCGCCGACTCATACGACGACCTGAACATCTACTACCGCTGCATCACCCGCGGCCTGCTCGGGTCGGTCATTCCCGTCATTTATGGCAACGGCAACGAGATCGTGCAGGCGCCGGGCTACGTCGTCTTCCGCAACGAGATGATTCACGAGAGCCGCGTGATACCGCTCGACGGCCGGGCACACGTGGCGCCCACGATCCGGATGTACATGGGCGACTCGCGCGGCCGCTGGGACGGCGACACGCTCGTCGTCGAGACGACCAACTTCACCGACAGGACGGCGATCGGGTCGAATGGTGCCGGCTATCCGGGAGATCCGGGCTATCACAGCCTGGCGCTGCGCGTCGTCGAACGGTTCACGCGCAACGCGGACAACGTCATTACCTACGAAGCGACCGTTGATGACCCGCAGACGTGGGTGAAACCGTGGACGCTGCGCATTCCGCTGATGCGCAGCAACGATCCGCAGCTGTACGAGTACGCCTGCCACGAAGGCAACTACGCCATGCGCAACATCCTGAGTGCCGCGCGCACCGAGGACAAACAATAGTGGGTTCTCCGCAAACCGCGTCTTCCCCATCATCGTGGTTGTTCATCAAAGACAAACAGTCGATCTGGATCGAGCGCCCGCGCGGCCGCGTCCTCATCGTCGCCGGGCCGGGCCCGACGTGCGAGGAACGGGAGTTCATCAGCGAGCAGGCACTCGATCAGTTCCAGATGACGCTGGCGGAGCAGCTGGCAAACGAGGGCTGGTTCCTGTTCGGCGTCAATCGCGAGCGCCGGATGGGCGGCGACCGGCGCGGAACCGCTCGCGGCACCCCGGACCGACGTACAGTCAGGCCCAAGGCCTAAGGCCGAAAGCCGAAGGGCTGGTCAAGGATTACGTGCGTCCCGCGGAAGCGACGAATCGACTAGGTGGACGCGGGCACCGGCAACGGTCCGGTCTTTGTCGCCTTGCGGCGCGCGAGGCGTTGTCTCAGTCCCTCGATGTACACGTAATACACGGGCGTGATGTAGAGCGTCAGCAGCTGCGATACGAGCAGCCCGCCGACGACGGCCAGACCGAGCGGACGACGTGACTCGGCGCCGGCGCCGAGCGCCAGTGCGATTGGCAGCGTGCCGACGAGCGCCGCCATCGTCGTCATCATGATCGGACGGAAGCGGACGAGGCAGGCCTCGTGGATCGCTTGCGTCGCCGTCTTCCCCTGCCGCTGCGCGTCGACGGCAAAGTCCACCATCATGATGCCGTTCTTCTTCACCAGCCCGACCAGCATGATGACCCCGACGAACGCGTACAAATTCAGATCGACGTCGAAGATCAGCAGCGTGAGGAGCGCGCCAAGACCGGCCGCCGGCAGGCCGGACAGAATCGTCAGCGGGTGCGTGAAGCTCTCGTAGAGCACTCCCAGAACGATGTAGATCACGGCGATCGCCATCAGGAGCACCAGGCCGAGACCGCGCAGCGATTCCTGGAATGCCTGCGCCGTGCCCTGGAACGTCAGCGAGACGGTCGCGGGAATGGTCTCGGCCGCTGCCCGCTCAATCTGGGTGACGGCGTCGCCAAGCGCGAGGGAGGGAGCCAGGTTGAACGAGATATTCACGGACGGCAGCTGCCCGAAGTGGTTGACCTGGAAGGGGCCGACGGTGGTCTTCAACCGCGCCACCGACTCGAGCGGAACGAGGCGTCCGGTCTTGGCGCGCACGTACAACAGCGACATCGCCGACGGGTCGCTCTGGAACTCTGGTGCGACGCGCATCACCACCGGATACTGATTACTCGGCGCGAAGATCTGCGTCACCTGCCGCTGGGCATACGCGTTGCGCAGCGCGTCCTCGACCTGGCTGGCGCTGAGCCCGAGCGTCGACAGTTTGTCGCGGTCCATATCAACGGACACCTGCGGCGTGTTCAGCCGCAGGTCGCTGTTGACGTCGAGCACGCCTGGGATCTGCCGGACGCGATCCTCGAGTACCGGCGCCCACTTGTAGAGCTCCGTCGTGTCGGCGTCCTGCAGCGTGAACTGATAGATGGCCCGAGCGCCGCCACCGCCGAGATTGATCGGCGGTTGGTTGACCAGAAACGCGCGGATGCCCGGCACCTGCGCCAGCTTCGGCCGCAGCGACGCAATCACGTCTTCCACCGAACGCGTGCGCTGATCCCGCGGCTTCAGCTCGACGAAGAACCGGCCGGTATTGGTACCGCCGGCCGCGTTGTTGCCGACGAGGCCGATGTTGTGGCTCGCGCTGGCCACATCGCGATCCGCCAGGACGATCTCGGCAAGCTCTTTCTGATGCCGGACCATGTCGTCGAAACTGATGCTCTCAGCCGCTTCCGTGTTGATCGAGAAGCGCCCCTGATCCTCGTTCGGCAGGAAGCCCTTCGGAATGATCGTGAACAGATAGACCGTGACCGCCAGCAGCACCAGCGACAGCGCCATGGTCGCCGCGCGGTAGCGCAGGGTGACCGCCAGCGTGGCGCCGTAGACGCGGCGACCGCCCTCGAAGACGTTCTCGAATGCGTTATACATCCAGCCGTGACGCGTCGAATGCGGCGGCCGCAGGAAGCGGCTGGCCAGCATCGGCGTCAGGCTGATGGAGACGAAGCCGGAGATCAGAATCGCGGCGCCGATCGTCAGCGCGAACTCGTGGAGCAGACGTCCGACGACGCCGCCCATGAACAACACCGGGATGAACACGGCAACCAGCGACGCCGTCATCGACACGATGGTGAAGGCGATCTCCTTGGAGCCGTCGAACGCCGCCTGCATCGGTGTCTTGCCCATCTCCATGTGACGCACGATGTTCTCCAGCATCACGATGGCATCGTCGACGACGAACCCGACCGAGAGCGTCAGGGCCATCAGCGAGAGATTATCGAGGCTGAAGCCGAGCACGTACATGACCGCAAACGTGCCAACGATGGAGCCGGGCAGCGCCAGGCTGGGGATCAACGTCGCGGAGAGGTTGCGCAGGAAGATGAAGATGACCAGGATGACGAGCGCAACGGTGATGAGCAGTGTCAGCTTCACGTCATGGACCGATTCGCGGATCGTCGCCGAGCGGTCGCTGCGGATATCCAGCGAGACCGACGCCGGAAGCTGCTCACGAATGGCCGGCATCATCGCCTTGATGGCGTCGACGATCTGCACGACGTTGGTACCAGGCTGTTTCTGAATCGAGAGGTAGATGCAGCGCTCGCGGTTCTGCCAGCTCGCCGTGCGATCGTTCTCGACCCCGTCGTAGACGTGCGCAACCTCGTCCAGCCGCACGGGATACCCTTCGCGGTAGGCAATGATCGACGGCCCATAGGCCGACGCCCGCATCAACTGGCCGTTGGTCGTGACGACGAACGTGCGGTCGCCGAAGATGGTGCCCGTCGGCATGTTGACGTTGGCGCTCTGGACGGAGGACGCCACTTCGTCGATGCCTATTCCACGCGCCGCCAGCTGACGCGGATCGACGTCGATGCGGACGGCGTACTTCTGCGAACCGAAGATGTTCACCTGCGCCACGCCGCTCACCATCGAGATGCGCTGCGCGACGTTCGACTGCGCCAGCTCGTCGAGCGCCGGCAGGCTGAGCGTGCTCGAGCGCATGACGATGAAGAAGATGGCGTTGTCGGTCGGATTGACCTTCTGATACGAGGGCGGCGCCGGCATCTCGCCCGGCAGTTGCCGCGAGGCGCGGCCGATCATCGCCTGCACGTCCTGAGCGGCGGCGTCGATGTCGCGGCTCAGATCGAACTGCAGCGTGATTTCCGTCCCGCCCTGCGTGCTCGTCGAGTTCATGCTCGTCAGGCCGGCAATTGCCGAGAACTGCTTTTCCAGCGGCAGCGCCACCGATGAAGCCATCGTCTCGGGACTGGCGCCGGGCAGCGTGGCCTGCACGCGGATCGTCGGGAAATCGACGTTGGGAAGGTCTGCCACCGGCAACTGCCGGTACGCCAGACCGCCAAAAATCAAAATCGCGGCCATCAGCAGCGTCGTCGCGACCGGCCGGCGGATGAAGATGGCGGAGAGATTCATGGGGCCGCCTGTTGCGCGGGTGGCGCTTTGACGGTGATGCGGGCACCGGGCACGAGCCGCAGTTGCCCATCCGTGACGACGGTCTCGCCGGGCTTGATGCCCGCGGCAATGACGCTCTCCGGGCCGCGCGTTCGCTCGACGGTCACCGGGCGAATCTCGACCGATTGATCCTGTTTCACCGCGAACACGTAGGTGCCCTCCTGCCCGGCCTGCACGGCAACGCTCGGAACGACGACGGCAGACGGCTCGGTGCTCAGAGTGACGACGACGTTCACGAACTGTCCGGGCCAAAGACGGCCGTCCTGGTTAGGGAACGTGCCCTTAATCCGGATCGTGCCGGTGTTCTGGTCGACGGAGTTGTCGATGAACGTGATGCGGCCGGTGGAAGAGATGCCGCTGTTTTGCGGTGTCGCAGTAACCGTGAGCGCGCCGCGCTGCATGTGCTGTCTCAGCTCCGACAGGCGCGATTCAGGAATCGCAAACGCGACCGAGATCGGCGCGATTTCGTTGATCGTGACCAGCGGAACCGTGTCGTTGGCGCGAACGAGGTTGCCCTGATGGACCATCAGGGTGCCGGTGCGTCCCGAGATCGGCGCGGCAATCGTCGCGTACTGCAGCTGGATCTTCGCGTTGGCGACGGCGGCACGATCCGCTTCCACCGTGGCGTTCATCGCCGTCACCGACGTGCGCGCGGTGTCGGCCTGCTCCTTCGGCGAGATACCACGGTCCACCAGTTGTTGAAACCGCTTCGCCTGCACGTCGGCGTTGGCGGCCTGGGCAACGTCGCGTTCCAGGTTGGCCTGCGCCTGCTCCAGCGCCGCTTCGAGCGGCCGCCGGTCGAGCTCGAAGAGGACCTGGCCCTTCTGCACGACGTCGCCTTCGCGGAAGTTGACCTTGATCAGCTGGCCGGTTATCTGCGAGCGGATGGCGACAGTCGAATACGGCTCGGCAGAACCGATCACCTGAATCTCGATCGGCATCGGCTTCTGCACGACGTTGGCAACCGTCACCGGCACCGGCGGCTGACCGCCGCCGCGCCCGGCCCCCGCTCCGCCGGCGGCAGCGTTTGTCTCGTCGGCCGAACAGGCGGCAGAGAGGAGCCCGCCGCAGACCAGGGCAATTACAAGGACAATCCGACTGAATCTCATGAAATCCAGGGTTCGATGATTTGCTGATCTTATTCGACAAGGCTGGTCTGAAGATGAACTGCCGGTCCCACTGTGTATTTCTACGCCGGCCGAGCCGAGGGCCTTTCAGGGGCTGGCGGTCTTCAGAATCGTGACGATGGCGCTGAGGTCCTTGTTGCTGCGGCTGGCGATGGCCAGCGGCGTCTGACTGCGCTTGTTGGTCGCGTTCAGGTCGGCGCCGTGCGCGACGAGAAATTTCACGATCTCCGGTGCGGCTCTGCCCGACACGGCGGCATGCAACGGCGTGTCGCCGTTGGTGTTCGTGCCGTTGATGGCAAGGCCGCGCGCGAGCAGCAGCTCGATGGTGGCGACCGCTTCCTCCGGCGGTCCCTGGTCGTAGGACGGCGCCGCCGGGCTGCCGTCACGCCAGCCGAGGCCAGCGGCGAATATCAGCGCGTTGTTGCCGTTGGCGAGCGTTGCCGACGGATCGGCACCGGCGTCGAGCAGCAGCCGCACGATCGCCACGTCGCCCGACTTCGCCGCGCGCATCAGCGGCGTGGCGCCGGCGGCCAGCGTCGCGTCGCCGATCGTGTGCTGACGCTGCATGATGGCGGCCTTCAGCTTCGCATTCGGGTCCGCCTTCTTCTCGAGCAGCCGCTTGACGAGACCGACGGCGTCGAGCGCGCCAGAGGGCTTCGGGTTCGGACGGCCGTGTCCCACCGCAAGCCGGTGCATGTCGGCGGCGGCGTAGAGCGGGCCCATCCCGGCGTCCTTGTCGACGACGTTCGGGTCGGCGCCTGCGTCCAGCAGCATCGCCGCAAAATCGAAGTTGGCGTTGATGATGGCAATCACGAGCGCCGTGGCGCCGTCGGGATCGACGAGGTCAAGCGTGGCGCCTGCTGTCGCCAGCGCGCGCCCGGCGTCGATCGCGTTCTCGCGCGCGGCATACATGAGCGGCGTCCAGCTGCCGAGCGGGAGGATCGACTGGCCGGAACGGCGACGGTAGGTCTGCGTAGCCGACCGCTCGTTGGCGTCGGCGCCATGCGCGATCAGGAGGCGGACCGCGTCGGCGTGGTTCTCTGCCGCCGCCCAGTGCAGGGCCGTCTCGCCGTACCACTTCTCGCGCGCATCGACCGTTGCTCCGGCCGCGAGCAGGATCTCGAGCGCGTCCGCACGCCCCGTCCGCGCCGCCGTCATGAGGATCGGCTCTCCCTCGGGCAGCACGGCGTTGACGTCGGCCCCCGCCTGGACGAGCACCTTGATCACCGGGGTGCTGCCGTTAACAGCGGCGAGCTGCAGCGCCGTGACACCGTAGCGGTTTGCCAGCTTGGCGTTCCCGCCGGCCCGCACCAGCATCTTCACCAGCTCCACATCGTCTGCGCGGGCCGCCCAATGCAATGCCGTCGTGCCGTCGGGTTCAGCAGCGTTGACGTCGACGCGCTGCTTGATCAGGGACTGGATGGCCGCAACGTTGTTGGTTTTAACCGCGGCGATGATTGGCGGGGGATCGGCGAACGCCCTGATCGGAAACAGCAGGGCGATCAGCAGCAATCCGACGGCGGGTCTGCCTGGCCTGCCAAGTGCGCTCGGCGGAACCCGCCCTACAAATACCGCTTGGCTGGTTCGGCGGAGCGTCGCGGCCAGCCGCCGCCGACCCGCCATTGCCGTCGACTGCTGACCTGCTTTCACAATTGCAGTCGTCCGGTGCTCTCGCCGAACTTGTCGAGCGGCGTTCCGAACATGTCCGCCACCGACAGCCAGACGTTGGCGACCGACGTCCATTCGGGCGCGACGATGAAGCGGTTGCCCTTGAGGCGTCCGCCGGCACCGCCGACGAGCGAGAACGGAAGCGGATACGCATTGTGCGCCTGACCGTCGCTCATGCCGGTGCCGAATGCAATCAGCGAGTGGTCGAGCACGCTGCCGTCGCCCTCGGGCGCCGCCTTCAGCCGGTCGACGAACTTCGCGAAGAGCGCCGTGAAGTGGGTGACGATCGTGGCATGCTGCGCCATCTTCGGCGCAGCGTTGCCATGATGCGAGATGTCATGATGCGCTTCGGCGATGCCGAGCGCGGGGAACGTCCGCATGCTCGCCTCGCGCGCCGTCATGTAGGTGAACACGCGCGTCAGGTCGGCTTGATACGCCACCGCAAGCAGATCGAACATCAGCGCGGCGTGATCGTCGAACGCTTCGGGCACACCCACCGGCGCGGCGACCGACGTGACGCTGGCCGCGTTGCGCGTTTCGGTCAGCTGAATCCGCCGCTCGATCTCGCGCACGTCGTCGAGGTAATCGCTCAGGCGCGCCCGGTCCTGCACGCCGACACGCTGCTGCAGCTTACGCGCCTCCTCGGCAACCGAATCGAGGATGCTGCGGTTCTCGCGCATGCGGCGCAGGCGGCTGTCGGCGTCGCCGGCGCGGCCGAACATCCGCTCGAAGGCGACGCGCGGATTGATCTCCATCGGCAGCGGCGATGCTTCGCCCGCCCACGAGATCGTGTTCATGTAGGTGCAGCTGTAACCAGGCACGCAGCCGCCGATGTAACCCGAGAAGTCCTCGGTGGCGAACTCGAGCGACGGGAACGGCGAGTCCTGGCCGATCTGCTTCGCCAGCACCTGGTCGATGGTGATGCCGAGGCTGATGTCCTGCGCTTCGGTCTGCTTGGCGACGACGCCGGACAGCCATCCGGCGGAACTGACGGCATGATCGGTCGCGTTCTTGCCGCCGGCGCGCGACAGGTTGCCGATGACGGTCACGTAGTCGCGGTGCGGGGCGAGCGGCGTAAGGATTGGGGTGATCTCCAGCTCGCCCGCCGCCTTCGGCATCCAGCTCGTCGTCGGCGAGTTGCCGATCGGCGCGCCGTTCGGCACGTAGACGCCGCCAAACCGCAGCGGCGCGGCGATCCGCTGCTGCCCGCGCGCGAACGCCGACGTCATCGCGTCGAGGAACGGCAGCGCGAGCGCGGTGCCGAGCCCGCGGAGCACCGTCCGTCGCGACAGC
>Ga0111538_10001671_pt1 | contig 31285 bp, 28 predicted proteins | sample SoiMethybrSBSTD1_FD_79669 | JGI IMG/M metagenome (GOLD analysis project Ga0111538, IMG submission 79669) | Bulk soil microbial communities from a Populus tree surrounding site in Tennessee, USA - Soil MetaG P. TD hybrid SBSTD1 (version 2)... | ecosystem: Environmental > Terrestrial > Soil >... | reverse complement strand
CGCGCCTCGACCCACGCATCGCCGTTGTCGGCGCGCGCGATCTTGTACGGGACGCGCGAGGCTTCCGCCTGCCCCTCGTCGAACTTGCGTCCCATGAACCGCTTGATCGAGAAGACCGTGTTTTCCGGGTTGGTGACCGCCTGGCGCTTGGCAACCTGACCGACCAGCCGCTCGCTGTCCTTGGCGAAACCGACGACCGACGGCGTGGTCCGCGCGCCCTCCTGGTTGACGATGACCGTGGGCTGCCCGCCTTCCATCACGGCCACGACCGAGTTGGTCGTGCCCAGGTCGATACCGATCACTTTGCTTGACATATCTCTGGTGCCCTCCAAGGGTGCTCGAAAATGAGCCCAGTATAGAGACACTATGAGTGTCTGTCAAGCATTTAATTTGCGTATGTTACACTCATAGCCTGTCCAAAAGCCTGATGCCTCATCAGTTAACGCCTGTAGCCCGTGGCGCGGCGGCTGTGCGATCATCGCGGCATGCCGCCCCGCATCCACGCCATCGCCTTTCCATCTGAAATCGGTGAGTTTGCCGATGAAGTGCGGCGCGTGTTCCTCGAGCTGAGCCGGGCGTCCGGCGGCGAAACGCTGGCTGGCGAGTGCTCGCCGCCCATCGACGTCTTCGAGACCGACGACGCGGTGGAGATTGCGGTGGACCTCCCGGGGGTCGACCCGACAGCGGTGCGCGTGATGGGCAAAGGCGACAACATCCTGGTCGCCGGCGAGAAGGCGCCGCGGCGCGCGCGCCGCGAGTCGAGCTTCCATCTCGTCGAACGCGGCTATGGCCGCTTCGCGCGAGTCATCCGCCTGACGCGCGCCTGCGACACGGCCAGAGCGCGGGCGAGCTTTGCCGCCGGCGTGCTGCGCGTGTCGGTGCCGAAGATCGCCGATCGCCGCGCCGTCGCGATCACGATCGCGATCTCGTAGGGGCTGGTTGCCCCCGGCAACTAGTCCCAGCGCGGATCGCTGTAAGCTCTGATCGTGCGCATCCTCTTCATTGGCGACATCGTCGGCCGCCCCGGGCGTGAGCTCGTGCGTCACGGGCTCCAGCCGATCGTCGACCATCATCGAATCGACCTCGTCATCGCCAACGCCGAGAACGCGGCGGCCGGGTTCGGCATCACGCGGGAGATTGGCGAGCAGCTGCTCGACTGGGGCGTCGACGTGATGACGTCGGGCAACCATATCTGGGACAAGAAGGAGGCGCTCGACTACATCGGCATCGAGCCGCGGCTGCTGCGCCCGGCGAACTATCCCGCCGGGGCGCCCGGCCGCGGCAGCTATCTCGTGCGCACGCGCGACAACGTCTCGGTCGGCGTCGTCAACGTCATGGGGCGCGTGTTCATGGTGAACATCGACGATCCGTTTGCCGTGGTCCTCAAGGAGATCGAGGAGCTGAAACAGCGCGCGCGCATCGTCTTCGTCGACTTTCACGCCGAGGCCACCTCGGAAAAGATCGCGATGGGGTGGCATCTCGACGGCAAGGTCACCGCGGTGGTCGGCACGCATACGCACGTGCAGACGGCCGACGAGCGCGTGCTGCCGCGCGGCACCGCCTACATCACCGACGTGGGCATGACCGGGCCCCACGATTCGATCATCGGCGTCGACATCGGCGCCGCGCTCGGCAAGTTCCTGACGGCGCTGCCGGCGAAGTTCGAGACGGCCACCGCCAACCCGCGGCTGAACGCGGTCATCGTCGACGCCGATCCGCAAAGCGGCAGGGCGACGGGCATCGAGCGCCTGAGCCTGAGCGCGGACGACATCCAGCACCTGGCGGAACAGTCCGATGAGCGACCTGTTCGATCTTCCGTTTGAGGAGGAAGATCGGGAGCCGGAACCGGAGCCGGCCCGGAGTGAAGCCCCTCCGCCTCCGCTCGAGCATGACGGAACGAGCTACGGCGGACCCGTCCGTCGCGCCACAGGCGCGACGGCGGGAAGCCCCCAGCCCCGACGCGTGCTCTCGGTCACCGACCTGACCGTTCGCATCCGCGATCTGCTCGAGGCCGAGTTCTTCGAGGTCTGGGTGGAAGGCGAGCTCTCGAACTGCCGCGTCTGGAACACCGGACATCTGTACTTCACGTTGAAGGACAGCGCCTCGCAAGTGAAGGCGGTCGTCTTCCGATCGGCGCTCCGCTACCTGAAGTTCAAGCCGACCGACGGCCTGCGCGTCGTCGCCCGCGGGCGCGTGTCCGTGTACGAGCCGAAGGGCGAGTATCAACTGGTCTGCGAGCACCTCGAGCCGCACGGGCTCGGCGCGCTGCAGCTGGCGTTCGAGCAGCTGAAGAAACGGCTGCAGGCCGAAGGGCTGTTCGATGTCGCGCGGAAGCGCCCGCTGCCCTCGCTGCCGCGCAAGATCGGCCTGGTCACGTCCCTCGACGGCGCGGCGATTCGCGACGTGATCAAGGTGCTGCGGCGGCGCTATGCGAATGCGCACCTGGTCGTCTGTCCGGCGCGCGTGCAGGGCGAGGACGCGGCGCCGGACCTGGCGCGGGCGCTGCGGCAGATCGCGCGCGTCCCTGGCGTCGACGTCGTCATCGTCGCCCGCGGCGGCGGCTCGATCGAAGATCTGTGGGCGTTCAACGAAGAGGTCGTGGCGCGGGCGATCTCGCGGGTGCCGGTGCCGGTCATCTCGGGCGTCGGCCACGAAACCGACGTGACGATCGCCGATTTCGTCGCCGACGTGCGGGCGCCGACGCCGTCGGCGGCGGCGGAGCTCGTCGTCGCCGCCAAGGATCAGTTCTGCGGCCGCATCGACGCGCTGCGCGATCGGGTGCTCGGCGCAGCGAGCGGGCGCGTGCAGCGCGCGAGCCGCCGTCTGCACATAATCGATGCCCGGCCGGCGTTCGCCGGCTTCCGCGGCCGCCTGGCGATGCGCGGCCGTCACGCGTCGGAGCTGTCGCATGCGCTCGCGCGAGTGATGCGCGCCACGCTCGCGGCGCGCGAGCGGCGCCGGCAGCAGCTCGATCGTCAGCTAGCGGGCTTCGACCTGGGCCGCCGCCTGGCCGCGATCCGCACCCGGCTGGTTGGCGCCGAGATGGGGCTGCGCAGCGCCGGGATGCGCCGTCAGCACCGCGCCGCCTCGCAGCTGGCCGCCGTCGCCGGCCGGCTCGATACGCTGAGCCCGCTGGCGGTGTTGGGGCGCGGCTATGCCGTCGCGTGGAACGCCGACAAGACCCGGGTGCTGCGCGACGCCGCCGACGCCGCCCCGGGCGACACCGTGCGCGTCACGCTCGCGCGCGGGGAGCTCGAATGCGGCGTGCGATCGACCGTCGCGTTCACAGAGGACACAGAGCGATCAAAGGACGGCGGGTTACACTGAAGCTGCCGATGCCGGATACCTCAATCAAAGACTTCGAAGCGGCGATCGCGGAGCTCGAGACCATCGTCAAGAAGCTCGAGGAAGGCGATCTCGCCCTCGAGCAGTCGCTGGCGCTCTACGAGCGCGGCGTCCAGTTGTCGCGGTTCTGCCACGCGCGGCTCGAGGAGGCCGAGCGGCGCATCGAGATCCTCAACGAGCGCGGCGAGCTGAAGCCGGCGCCGGCAACGCTGGCGGCCGACGAGCCCGGCCGCTGATCGTGACCGGCGCTCCTCTCGCGGCGTTCCTGGAACAGGCGCGAACAGAAGTCGACGCGGCGCTCGACCACTGGCTGCCGCGGCCGCCGGCCGCGCCGCCGGTCATCGCCGAGGCGATGCGCTACAGCGTGTTCGCCGGCGGCAAGCGGCTGCGGCCGGTGCTGACCCTGGCCGGCGCCGACGCGGTGGCGCGCCGCGTCGACGACGCCCCGTTTTCGACCAGCCTCGCGCTTCCTGCCGCGTGCGCGATCGAGTGCATCCACACCTACTCGCTGATTCACGACGACCTGCCGGCGATGGACGACGACACGCTGCGCCGCGGCCGGCCGACGCTGCACGTCGTCTACGGCGACGGGATCGCCATCCTCGCCGGCGACGGCCTGCATGCCCTGGCCTTCACGCTGCTCGCGCAGGCGCCGGCGACCGGCGACGCGCGGATCGCGGCGCGCAAGCTGCGCGTCGCCGCGCTGGTCGGCACGGCGGCGGGGCCGGCCGGCATGGTCGGCGGACAGGCCATCGATCTGCAGGCCGCCGGCCAGGCGCCCGGGCACGCGGTGACGCTCGACGCCGCCGGCCTGCGCGAGATGCACGCGCGAAAGACCGGCGCGCTCATCCGCGCGTCCACGGTCAGCGGCGCGATCATGGCGGGCGCCGGCGATGAGCTCGTCGACGCGGTCGATCGGTATGCCGCCGATGTCGGCCTCGCGTTTCAGATCGTCGACGATATCCTCGACGTCGAAGGGGAGCCGGCGGCGCTGGGCAAGACGGCGGGGAAAGACGCGGCCAGCTCGAAGCCGACCTACCCGGCGCTCTTCGGCGTCGACGAGTCGCGGCGGCTGGCGGACGAGTGCCTGCGGCGCGCGCATCAAACGCTGGCGGACGCAAAGTTGAGCGACGGGTGGCTTGGCGCGATTGCGGACTGGGTCGTCGCGCGTAAGAGCTGACTGGCGGCGTGTACTGTGTCTTTTGTGTCCTCTGTGGTTGATCCACGTGGCTAAGAGCAAGACGCGTCTCGATGTTGCAGTCGTCGAGCGGGAACTCGCAGCGTCGCGCGAACGGGCGCGCGCGCTCATCCTCGCGGGCCAGGTGAAGGTGGACGGCCAGGTCGTGTCGAAGGCCGGTGCGCCGGTGCCGGCCGGCGCGGTCGTCGAACTGGTCGAACCCGACCATCCGTATGTCGGCCGCGGCGGCGTCAAGCTCGCGCACGCGCTGGACGCGTTCGGCATCGATCCGGCAGGACGGCTGGCGCTCGATGTCGGGGCGTCGACCGGCGGATTCACCGATGTCCTGCTTCGCCGCGGGGCGACGAGCGTGATCGCGCTCGATGTCGGGCACAATCAGCTCGACTGGCGCCTGCGCTCCGATCCGCGCGTCATCGTACGCGAGGGGATCAACGCGCGGCAGCTGAGCGCGGCGGACGTGCCGCACCGGGTTTCGCTGGCGACGATCGACGTGTCGTTCATCTCACTGCGCCACATCCTGCCGGCGCTGCCGGCGTTTCTGGAGGCCGGCGCGGACGTGGTGGCGCTGGTGAAGCCGCAGTTCGAGGCGGGACGCGAGGAGGTCGGCGCGCATGGCATCGTCTCGGATCCGGCGGTGCACGACGCGGTGGTGGCGCGCGTGAGTGAGGCGGCCGCGGCCTGCGGGCTGTCGCGTCTGGGGATGCAGCCGTCGGCGATCCGGGGTGCCACCGGCAACCAGGAATTTTTTCTGCACTTGAAGGCGTGAGCGCAAGCATCGCGGCGGGACCATCGGTGATCGAACACATCGTCGTGCTCGGCGGCGGCGCGATCGGCAGCGTCTACGCGGCCAAGCTCGCCGCCCGCCATCCGGTGACGCTGGTTGCGCGCGAGGCGCACGCCGACGCGATCAACCGCCACGGCCTGCGCCTGGTCGGCCGCGAACCGGCGACGCACCGCATCCGCGCGGCGACGGCGATCGACGAGATCGCCCCGAACACGCTGGTGCTGCTGACGACGAAGGTCACCGACTCGCGGGCGGCGGTGGCGCCGCTCGCCGGCCGCGTGCGCGGCGATACCGTGATCCTGTGCGTCCAGAACGGGCTCGGCAGCGAGCAGATCGTCAAGGAGGCGATCGCCGGGCGGTGCCTGGTGCTGCGGGCGATCACGCAGTTCGGGGCCGTGTTCCAGGAGCCGGGCGTCGTCGATTTCACCGCCGCCGGCGCCACGCTCGTCGAGCCGAGCGCGCGCAGCGCCGAGATCGCCGCCGTGCTCAGCGGCGCCGGCCTCGCCGGCCGCGTGTCGGACGACATCAAGCGCGAGATCTGGCGGAAGCTGATCTTCAACTGCGTCATCAACCCGATTACCGCGATTGTGGGCACCGAGGTCCGCGGCATTGCCGACGCGCGGCTCGATCCATGGAAGCAGCTGGTGGTCGATGAATGTCTGACGGTGGCTGCGGCCGACGGCGTCAGCTTCGATCTCGACTTCGTGGCGACGATCGCCGAGGTGTTCGGCGACGCGCGGACGATTGCGTCGATGCGCCAGGACCTTCTCAAGGGGAAGCCGACCGAGATCGATCACATGAACGGCGCGGTGGTCGCGCTCGGCCGCCGGCTCGGCATCGACTGTCCGGTCAACGCGGCGCTGGTCGCGACGATCAAGGCGATGGAGGCGCGCGTGGCACAATGAGCGCGGTGGTGAAGAGCGCCCGGGTCGGGGTCGTCGCCAAGTCGCACCTGCGCGAGGCGACGCCGCACCTCAGCGAGATCGAGCGCTGGCTCGCGGAGCGTGGGCACGCGGCCGTATTCGAAACCGCCACCGCCGCGCTGATGGCGCCCGGCAGCCAGCGCCACATCGCCGACAAACCGGCGCTGGTCGCCGATGTCGATCTGGTAGTCGTGCTCGGCGGCGACGGCACCCTGTTGTCGGTCGCCGACTGCGTCGCGGAGTCTGGCGCCGACGTCCCAATCCTCGGCGTCAACTTCGGCTCGCTCGGCTTCCTCACTGAGGCGACGCTCCCCGAGCTCTATACCTCGCTCGAGGCCGCGCTCAACGGCCAGGCCCGGGTCGAAGAGCGGCTGATGCTGCGCGCGACCACGCTGCGCGCCGGCGCCGCGCTGCCCGAACACCTGGCGCTCAACGACGTGGTCATCACCAAGGCGGCGCGGGCGCGGATGACGGACCTCTCGGTCTCGGTCGGCGACGAGTTCGTGACCCGCGTCAAGGCGGATGGCCTCATCGTCGCCACGCCCACCGGATCGACGGCCTACAACCTCGCCGCAGGCGGACCGATCGTTCAGCCGGTCGTCGATGCGATCGTGCTCACCCCGATCGCACCGCACATGCTGACCAACCGGCCGATCGTGATTCCCGCCTCGTCGCTCGTGCGCGTGCAGCCGATGATGAACGAGCGTGACGAGCTCTACCTCACGTTCGACGGGCAGGCTGGCTACCAGATGGAAGCGGGTGATGAAGTGCGCATTCGCTGCGCCGACAAGCGCGTGCGGCTGCTGCGCCCGTCGTCGCGGAGCTACTTTGAAGTATTACGACAGAAGCTGAAATGGAATGAGCGATAAGCGGCGGCCCTGAAGGGCGGCCCTTCGGCACGACCGTACCCGCCTCGTCGACCTGCCTGCCCAACCTACCTGCCCCACCTGCCCTACCTGCCCTCTTGCCGCTCGCGGAGACGCTTCTCCCGGAAGTACTGAATCTGGAACTTCTGCACGTTCCGGTTGTGTTCGTCGAGCGTCCGCGCGAATTCGTGCGAGCCGTCGTTGCGGCTGACGAAGTAGACGTAGTCGACGTCGGCGGGATGCGCGGCAGCCTCCAGCGACGCCTTCCCGGGCGAGGCAATCGGGCCCGGCGGCAGTCCCGGGTACCGGTAGGTGTTGTACGGCGAATCGAACTGCAGATCGTCGCGGCGCAGGTTGCCGGTAAATACCCCCGCGCGCTGCAGCGCGTAAATCACCGTCGGGTCGCATTGCAGCGGCATGCCGATGCGCAGCCGGTTGCGGTAGACGGCGGCGACAATCGGTCGCTCTTCGGGCTTCGCGGTTTCCTTCTCGACAATCGAGGCGAGCGTGACGATCTGGCGCGGCGTCAGGTTCGCGGCGGCGCCGGCGTCCCGCGCTTCCTGCGGGAAGGCGTGCTGAAACGCCCCGACCATCTGGCGCACCAGCCTGCCGGCGTCGGCCCGCCGCGGCAGCGCGTAGGTCTCGGGGAACAGATACCCTTCGAGATCCCTGGCCGACGGATCGATCTCGCGAACCAGCGCGGGATCCTTCGCGGCCTGCATGAACGCCGCGGCCTGGCCGAGACCTTCGGCTTCGAAGATCTTCGCCATCTCCGCCATCGTCAGCCCCTCGCGAAAGGTGACGTGGACGACATAGACGTCGCCGCGCGCGATCTTGTCGATCACCTCGAACGGCGTCATCGCGCGATCGAACCGGTATTCGCCGGCCTTGAGCTGACGCCCTTTGCCGGTCATCCACACCGCGGTGCGATAGGTGGCGCGATCGCGAATCACACCGCCCGCGATCAGGCGGTCACCGATCGCGACGCTCCCCGCCCCGGACGGGATCTCGACAAACTGCTCGGTCCCCTCGAACCCGCGAAACGGCTGGTTGACGCGCATGTACAGGTAACCGACGCCGGCACCGGCAACGAGCAAAAGCAGAAACAAGAATCCGATCAGCTTTTTCATAGCTCAGCGAACGAAGAACGACGAACGACGAACGACGAACGACAAGCGAAGCACCCGAACGACTCGCTCGTCAATTACCTCCTATCGAGGTAGTCCTGCAGGAAAACGGCCGCCGCCGCCGCGTCGAGCTTCTTTTTCCTCTCACGCCAGTCGCGCTCGCGGATGGCCAGACGGCTCTCCGCCTCGCGGCTCGTCAGCCGTTCATCCTCGGTCTCGACCGGGAACGCGACCCGCGCCTTCAATCGGGTGATGAACGCGCCGACGCGGACGGTTTCGTCGGAGGGCGTGCCGTCGAGCCGCGTGGGCATGCCGACGACAATCGTTGACAACCCGTCGGCCTCGCCGGCCAGCTCGAGGATTCGACCGACGACGCGATCGACGGCGTCGGTGTCGTTCGCCACCGTGATTGTCTCGAGCGGACGCGCGAGCGTGCGCGTCACGTCGCTGATCGCGAGGCCGACGCGGCGCGCGCCCACATCAACGGCCAGCACCCGTCCAGCCATCCTGCCAATGTTATAATTTCTCACTCCCCGACTCTGGTGAAACGCATCCTCTTCGTCTCGCTCGTCGTTTGCCTCGGCGCCGTGGTCGCGTGCGGCACGCGGCGCGCGCCGGAAAAGTTTCAACAGAAGCTCGTCATTCTCGGCTTCGACGGCATGGATCCGCGGCTCGTCCAGAAATGGATGGACGACGGGAAGCTGCCGAACCTGCAGAAGCTGGCGAAGCGCGGCAGCGGCGTCCGGCCGCTGGCGACGACGCACTCGCCGGAATCGCCGACAGCGTGGGCATCGTTCGCCACCGGCGTCAACGCCGGCAAGCACAACATCTACGACTTCCTGGTGCGCGACACGTCGACCTATTTGCCCGACCTCGGCATGGTGACGCGCGAGCCGCCGCGCTTCCTGCTCAACTACATTCCCGTTTCGCGGCCGAAGATCCAGTCGATCCGCGGCGGCACCTCGTTCTGGGTCACCGCCGGCAGGGCCGGCGTGCGGTCGAGCATGCTCACGGTGCCGGTCACCTATCCGCCTGAAGACGTGCCGAACGGCGAGCTGCTGTCGGGCCTGCCGCTGCCCGACATCCGCGGCACGATGGGCACCTTCTACTACTTCGGCACCGACCTGAGCCGCTACGAAGAGGGCAACACCGAGTTCGGCGGCATCCTGAAGCGGCTGGTGTTCGACGGCGACGTCGCGCAGACCGAGCTGGTCGGCCCGCCCAACCCGATCATCCGGCAGCAGCTGCGCGCGGCGCGCGCGAAATCGCCGCGCTCCGAAGCGGACAAGATGACGATCGCCGAGCTCGAGGCGCGCGAGGACGTGCGGGTGCCGCTGACCGTCCACTGGAACCGCGCCGAGAAGTCGGCGACGATCACCCTCGGCGACAGCACCATCCACCTGACCGAGCACCAGTGGAGCAAGTGGATCAACCTCGATTTCAGCATCAACATGCTGGTGCGGGTCCACGGCATGGCGCAGGTCTACCTGATCGGCGCCGGGCAGGAGCTGCAGCTCTACGTGTCGCCGGTGAACTGGCGCCCCGACAACCCGCCGGCGCCGATGTCGGCGCCGCCGTCCTTCGCCGCCGATCTCTATGAGCGGCTCGGGCCGTATCGCACGCTCGGCTGGGCCGAGGCGACGTGGCCGCTGAACGAAGACCGCATCGACGAGAAGACCTTCATGGAGGATCTCTACCGTGCGTTCGACGACCGCGCGCAGGTGATCCTCCAGCGGATCGACGCGAAGCAGTGGGACCTGCTCGTCGGCGTCATCGAGTCGACCGACCGCGTGCAGCACATGATGTGGCGGCTGATCGATCCGGCGCACCCGATGTACGACAAGGCGCTGGCGGGCAAGTACGGCGATTCGATCGAGCGCATCTATAGAAAGTGCGACGAGTTCGTCGGCGAGGTCGTGTCGCGCCTCGACCCCTCGACGCCGATCCTGATCGTCTCCGACCACGGCTTTCATTCGTTCCGCCAGTCGGTGAACCTGAACACCTGGCTCGTGCAGGAAGGGTTCATGGCCATCCAGGGGCGGCAGCCAGGCGAGAAGATGCTGAAGGACCTGTTTGGCGGCGGCCAGTTCTGGGAAAACGTCGACTGGACGCGCACCAAGGCGTATGCGATGGGCCTCGGCCAGATCTATCTCAACCTGCAGGGCCGCGAGGGCCACGGCGCGGTCGCGCCCGCCGACTCGAAGGCGGTGCAGGACGCGCTCGCCGCCCGGCTGTTGGCGATGACCGATCCGACAACAGGCACCCGGATGGTGGACGCGGTCTACAGGCGTGACGAAGTCTACAAGGGACCCTTCCTGAACAACGCGTCCGAGATTCAGGTCGGGTTCGCCGATGGTTACCGAATTTCGTGGCAGTCTTCGCTCGGGGGTTCCCCCCCGGGCCTCGTCTACCCGAACATGAAGAAGTGGTCCGGCGACCACGGCTCGTTCGACTACAAGCAGACGGCGGGGGTGCTTATCTCGAGCCGGGCGCTCTCGGACGCGCCGGCCGACATCATGGATATCGCCCCGACGGTATTGAAGTATTTCGGCGTGCCGATACCCAGTGATATCGATGGAAAGTCGATCTTCTAAGGGGCTGGGGGCTTGGAGCTGGGGGCTGGCTGGATCGGCGGTTTTTGCCGTCGCCGGGACCATCGCCGTTGCCCAGGTTCAGACTCCTGATCGCGCGCGCACCGAGGCCCTGGCGCGCCGGGCAACCGAACGCCTGCAGTCGCTCCAGCGCGAAGCCGACCGCCTGGCCTCCGAGGAGCGCACCCTCCTCGGCGAGCTGCGCAAGCTCGAGGTCGAGCGGCAGCTGCGGGCGGAAGAGCTGAAGACGATCGACGCCGATGCGGCGAAGGTCGAAGCCGAGCTCGCGTCCACCGACGCACGCGTGCAGGCGCTGCAGAACGCCGAGCGCGCCTCTGAACCCGAGCTCCGGGCGCGGCTGGTCGAGATCTACAAGCTCGGCCGTGCACGCTATCTGCGCCTGGTCCTCGCCACGCCCGATTTGAGGCACCTCGGCCAGGCGACGAGAACCGTCGCCGCGCTGGCGAAGATGGATCGCGATCGGATCGCCTCGCATCAACAGACGGTGAGCGAGCTGGCGCGAACCCGCCAGGCGCTCGCACAGCGGCGCACCGAGCTGACGTCGCTGCGCACCGCCGCCGCCCGCGCCCAGGCCGCGGCGCAGCGTGCCGCCCAGGCGCGCGCCGAGCTCGTCCGCGACATCGATCAGAAGCGCGATCTCAACGCCCAGCTCGCCGGCGAGCTGCAAACGGCACAGCAGCGGCTGCAGCAGGTGCTGCGCGACATGAGCAGCGGGTCCACGGCGGCCGCGGGCGAAACGGCCGTGCTCCCGCTGCGGCCGTTCCGCGGCGATCTGCCTTGGCCGGTCAACGGCGAGGTGCGCCGGCGTTTTGCGCGGGCCTCGGCGTCGAATGGGATTGAGATCGCCGCCCCCGAGGGCGCATCGGCCACCGCCATTCACGACGGCGTTGTTGCATTTGCGGGCACTTTTGGCGGATTCGGCAACCTGGTGATCCTGGATCACGGATCGCAGACCTTCAGCCTCTACGGCGATCTGCTGGAAATCGCAGTGAAGAAAGGGGCACGCGTCGAGCATGGGCAACCCATCGGCAAGGTTGGCCCGACGCCCTCCGGCGCCAATGCGCTCTACTTCGAGCTGCGCGTCGACGGTCAACCAGTGGATCCCTTACAATGGCTGAAGAAACGCTAGGCAGTGAGGTGTTATGAGCTCTCGCACACGAGTGATCGTGATGTCCATCTCCGCGCCCGTGATCGCGTTCGCGATCGTCGGCGGCTTTCTCGGACGGGTGATGGCGCGGGAGGACACCTACCAGCACCTCAAGATCTTCGACGACGTCGTCAGCCTGATCTCGAGCAGCTACGTCGAGACCGCCGACATCGACAAGGTGATGAAGGGGGCCATGCACGGGTTGGCCGAAGGTCTCGACCCCGACAGCGCCTACCTCACGGCCGATCAGGTGAAGCAGGTCGAGAGCGGCGCACCGCTGGCGCCCGGAGGCGTCGGCCTCGAGCTGACGCGCCAGTACTATCTGCGCGTAATCGCCGCGCGCGACAACTCCCCCGCCGCCAAGGCCGGCCTGCGCACCGGCGACTACATCCGCGCGATCAACGACATGCCGACGCGCGAGATGTCGGTGTGGGAAGGGGTGCACGCGCTGCGCGGCACGCCGGGCAGCAAGGTCTCGATCACCATCATCCGCGGCAACGCGGCCGATCCCCACGTCATCGAGATGACGCGCGAGAACGAGCCAGCATCGATGGTCAGCGGACGCATGGCCGGAAGCGGCGTCGGCTACGTGCGCGTCGCCGCGATCGGACCGGCCACGACCAACCAGGTGTCGGCACAGGTGGCGGATCTCACCAAGGCCGGCGCCTCGAAGCTCATCGTCGACGTGCGCCGCTCGTCGAGCGGCACGATCGAACAGGGGATCGCGCTGGCGCGTTTGTTCGTGCCCGAGGGCACGATCGCGATCCGCGAGCAGAAAGGCGGCGTGCGCGAGCCGATCACCGCGGCGTCGGGCGACGGCGCGGTCACGCTGCCGATGGTCGTGCTGATCGACACCGGCACCTCCGCAGCCTCGGAGATCTTTGCCGCCGCCGTCGCCGGCAACAAGCGCGGCGACCTCATCGGCGAGCACACCATCGGACGCGCCGCGGCGCAGAAGCTGGTCAAGCTGCCGGACGGCGCGGGCCTGTGGCTCTCGACCATGCGCTACCTCACGCCGAGCGGCGCGCAGCTGCACGAAAAAGGGCTCGAGCCGACCGTTCCAGTCGACGAACCCGATGTCGACTTCGGCCAGCCGGCGCCGACGACCGACCCGATCCTCGACAAGGCGCTCGAACGCCTTACCGAGAAAAAGGCCGCGTAACCGGCAAGTGTCCGAACTGGTGAGCCTCACCAGCCCGCGCACTCCCCAACACGCCAATTCCTGAGTTATACTGACCGTTCGTCTATCGTCAGTTTTTGCCTGGTGTAGGCGCGTAGCTCAGAGGTTAGAGCGCCTGCTTGACACGCAGGAGGTCGGTGGTTCGAGTCCACCCGTGCCTACCATTCGACTCGCCTCCGCTCGCCTTCGGCTCGCGGAGGTCTCGCTCATGGCAGGCCATGTGAGGAACCTCGGAGAAGCCGCGGGCCTGAGCGGGCGCTAGCGAGTCGCAGGGTTTTGTAATTTTTCGGGCGAGCCGAAGGTACTTTCCACGTTCACGATTCCATGAGTCAGATCACCGTCACCCTCCCGGATGGCTCGAGCCGCAGTGTGCCGGCGGGAACTTCGGTCAGGGACGTCGCCGAATCGATTTCGCCCCGGCTGGCCCAGGCCGCGCTCGCCGGCGTCGTCGACGGCAAGCTGGTCGACCTGGTCTATCCGCTCGAACGCGACGCCTCGGTGCGCATCGTCACCGACAAGAGCCCCGAGGCGCTGCCGCTCTACCGCCACAGCACGGCGCACCTGCTCGCGGCGGCGGTCACCAACCTCTTCCCCGGGACGCAGTGCGGCATCGGACCGGCCACCGACGAAGGCTTCTTCTACGATTTCGTCGTCGAGCGTCCGTTCGTGCCCGAGGATCTCGAGGCGATCGAGGCGAAGATGCGCGATCTGGCGGCGCAGGATCTGGTCTACGAGCGCCAGATGTGGCCGCGCGATGAAGCCAAGTCGTTCTTCGGCAAGCGCGGCGAGCCGCTCAAGGTGCAGCTGATCGAGGAGAAGACCGAGGGGCAGTCGGAAGTTTCCTGCTACACGATCAAGGATCGCGACACGTTCGTCGACTTCTGCGTCGGCCCGCACGTGCCGTCGACCGGCCGGCTGAAGGCATTCAAGCTGCTCTCGACGTCGAACGCCTACTGGAAGGGCGACGCGCGCAACCAGCCGATGCAGCGCGTCTACGGCACCGCCTTCTTCAGCGACAAGGAGCTGAAGGCGCACCTGACGCAGATCGAGGAAGCGAAGAAGCGCGACCACCGCAAGCTGGGGCGCGAGCTCGGGCTCTTCACCTTCCATCCGTGGGCGCCCGGCGCGGCGTTCTGGCAGGACAAGGGGACGACGCTCTACAACACGCTCGCCAACTACATGCGCAGCGTGCTCCTGCCCAACGGCTACGTCGAGGTGAAGACGCCGATCATCTTCAACAAGGCGCTGTGGGAGACGTCCGGGCACTGGGCCCACTACCGCGAGAACATGTTCCTGGTGCACGGCTCCGAGGGCGAGGAAATGGCGATGAAGGCCATGAACTGCCCCGGCCACTACCTGCTCTACGCCAGCGGCGTGCACAGCTACCGCGAGCTGCCGATCCGCTTCCACGAGCAAACGCCGCTGCACCGCAACGAGCTGGCCGGCGTGCTGTCGGGGCTGACCCGCGTCCGCCAGTTCTCACAGGACGACGGGCACTGCTTCGTGATGCCGGAGCAGATTGGCGACGAGGTGGAGCGCCTGCTCAAGCTGGTGCGCCGCGTCTACGACGACCTCGGCATGACGTTCCAGCCGAAGCTGTCGACGCGGCCCGGCGAGTATCTTGGCACGAAGGAAACCTGGGATCAGGCCGAGGCGCAGCTGCGCGGCGCGCTCGACAAGGCCGGCGAGACCTACACGGTCGACGAGGGCGGCGGCAACTTCTACGGCCCCAAGATCGACTTCGACGTCACCGACGCGATCGGCCGCAAGTGGCAATGCGCGACGATCCAGCTCGACTACCAGATGCCGGAGCGGTTCGACCTCAAGTACATCGGCGCCGACAACCACGAGCATCGCGTGGTGGTGATCCACCGGGCGATTCTCGGCAGCTTCGAGCGTTTCATCGCGATTCTGATCGAGCACTACGCCGGGGCGTTTCCGCTGTGGCTGGCGCCGGTCCAGGCTGTGGTGTTGCCGATTGCCGATCGGCACCTGGCATACGCGCAGGCGGTCGCCGACCAGCTGAAGCAGGCGGGAATGCGCGCCGAGGTCGACGAGCGGCAGGAGAAAATAAATTATAAGATCCGGGAGGCCCAGCTTCAGAAAGTGCCCTATATGCTGGTCGTGGGCGACCGCGAGGCCGACACCCACACCGTGTCGGTTCGCGAGCGCGCCGGCGGGGACAAGGGGTCGAGCTCGGTGTCCGACTTCGTCGCCAGGGCGCAGGAAGAGATCGCGTCGAAGGGCAAAATGCCGGCGGCAAGCGCTTTGTAGTGCAAGCCGGAGGCGGACGCTGAACACGACATCGCAAGGAGGCCTTTATCGCTTTTGACAGAAGTCCCCGGCGTGACGACCGCACGCGGGTCAACGAACGCATCCGGGTCCGCGAAATCCGCGTGATCGACGACACCGGCGCCCAGCTCGGCATCATGCCGCCGCCGCAGGCGCTCGCCATCGCCAAGCAGAAGGGGCTCGACCTGGTCGAGATCTCGCCGACCGCCAACCCACCGGTCTGCCGGATCATGGACTTCGGCAAGTACCAGTACCAGGAGCAGAAGCGCGCGCGCGAGGCCCGGAAGCACCAGAAGGTGATCGAGGTCAAGGAGATCAAGTTCCGCCCCAAGGTCGACGAGCACGACTACCAGTTCAAGAAGAAGCACATCGAGCGCTTCCTCGAGGACGGCGACAAGGTCAAGGCGACGATTTTTTTCCGGGGCCGCGAGATGGCGCACCCCGAAATCGGGCGGCGGATCCTCGAACGGCTGATTACCGAACTGGGCGACATGGCGCTTGCTGAAACGATGCCGCGGATGGAAGGCAACCAGATGCATACCATCCTGACGCGCCGCCCGCAGGGCGGCGGCGGCAAGGCGAAGGCTCCGGCGGCGACGGCGACAACCAAGTAAATAAGGATCATGGCCAAGAAGCTCAAACTGAAAACACACCGCGGCGCGGCGAAGCGCTTCAAGCGCACCAAGAACGGCAAGTTCCTGCGCGGCGCCGCCTTCAAGCAGCACATCCTGACCAGCAAGACCAGGAAGCGGAAACGTGGGCTGAAGGGATCGACGACGGTGGCCGACGTGGATGCGCCGAAGCTCGCCCGGATGTTGCCGTATAAGTGAGGGTTCTGGGTTCAAGGTTCTGGGTTCTGGGTTCTGGTTCTCGGTTCTGGGTTCTCGAGACTTAGTGTCCGGCTTCAGCCGGGCCGTTGGAGATAGACGATGCCGCGCGTGAAACGAGGAACGGTCCGGCGCGCCAAGCGCAAGAAGCTGCTTGGCCTGGCGAAGGGCTATTACGCCAACAAGAGCAAGCTGTATCGTGCCGCGAAAGAATCGGTCGACACCGCGCTCAAATACGCCTTCGTTGGCCGCCGCCGCAAGAAACGCGACTTCCGCCGCCTGTGGGTGGTCCGCATCAACGCCGCCGCCCGCGAGCACGGCCTCACCTATGGCCAGTTGATCAACGGCTTGAAGAACGCCGGCGTCACGCTCGATCGCAAGAGCCTGTCGGAGCTGGCGATTGCCAGTCCGGCGGCGTTTGCCACGCTGGCGCAGCAGGCCAAGAACGCCGCCAAAGTGGCGGTGAAAGCGGCGAAGAGCGCGGCGCAGGAAACGCGCGCGAAGTCGAGCGCGCGCGCCTGAGAACGCCGCGCGCCTGAACCGGGGCTGGGGGCTTGGGACTGGGGGCTGGCTGACAACCCCGGCTCTCGAGCACCGGCGGCCAGCCCCAAGCCCCCAGTCCCCAGCCCCGACACATGTCTGATCTCGCCCCCAGCACCGAATCGGTTGCCACGCTGGTCGCGCAGTTCGAGCGCGAGCTCGCGGCGGCGAAGTCTGCGCGCGACGCCCAGTCGGTCCGCGACCGCTATCTCGGGCGCAAGAACAGCGTCGTCGCCTCCTGGATGCAGCTGATCGCCAGCGCCGCGCCGGCCGAGAAGAAGAACATCGGCCGCTACGCCAACGAGTTGAAGCAGGCGATCGACGCCCTCTGGACGCTGTACGAAGTGGCGGCGCGCGACGCGGCGCCGATCGCCGGCGCCGTCGACGTCACCCTGCCCGGCCGCCGGCCCGTTCTCGGCCACCGCCATCCGCTCACCGTGGTCCGCGACCGGATGGAGGAAATCTTCACGCGCATGGGGTTCGCGATCGTCGAGGGGCCCGAGGTCGAGGACGAGTGGCACTGCTTCGACGCGCTGAACATGCTCGCCGACCATCCCGCGCGCGACATGCAGGACACGCTGTATCTCGGGGCGCCGATTCCCGGCGCCGGCGGCGCCGGCGACCCGCGCACGCTGCTGCGGACGCACACCTCGTCGATCCAGATCCGGCACATGCAGGCGCATACGCCGCCGATCCGCATCGTCTCGCCCGGGCGCGTCTACCGGCGCGACGATCTGGACCTGACGCACACGCCGATGTTCACGCAGGTCGAGGGGCTGGTGGTCGGTGAGGGCATCTCGCTCGCCGACCTGAAGGGCACGCTGCTGGCGTTCGCGCGCGAGATGTTCGGCGCGCGCTCCCGGCTGCGCTTCCGCCCCAGCTTCTTCCCGTACACCGAGCCGAGCGCGGAAGTCGACATCAGCTGCTGGTCGTGCGACGGCGCCGGCTGCCCGATGTGCAAGAAGAGCGGCTGGCTGGAAATCCTCGGCTGCGGCATGGTGCACCCGGCGGTGTTCGAGTCGGTCGGCTACGACGCCGAGCGCTACACCGGCTTCGCCTGGGGGATGGGCGTCGAGCGGGTGGCGATCCTGCGCTACCAGGTCGAGGACATCCGGCTCTTTTACGAGAACGATCTCAGGTTCCTGGAGCAGTTTCCGTACTGATGGCACAGAGGCTCAGAGAATCAGGGGCTCAGAGGTTAACGCTGAGTCGACGTGATTCTCTGAGTCTCCGTGATCTCTGAGTCTCCGTGAAATGCGATTAGTTGTCTCGTGGCTCCGTGAGTTCGTCGACGTCAAGGCCCCTGCCGAGGAGATCGCCGGGATTCTCGCGCTGCGCGGCTTCGAGGTGGCGTCGATCGAGCCGCTCGACGGCGGTGACGCGGTGATCGACTTCGAGGTCACCGCCAACCGTCCCGACGCGCTCAGCGTGCTCGGGCTCGCGCGCGAGGTCGGCACGGCGTACAGCCTCCCGGTCGCGGTGCCATCGGCCGGGTCGACTTCGCTGCGCCTCGCGGCGCTGCCGATCGGCGACTCGGGCCGCATCAAGGTGACGATCGAAGACGCTGACTTGTGTCCCCGCTACGCCGCCGCGGTCGCCCGGGTGCAGGTCGCGGCGTCGCCGGCGTGGATGACGGCGCGTCTGCACGCCGCCGGCGTGCGCCCGATCAGCAACATCGTCGACGTCACCAACTACGTGAACATCGAGATCGGCCAGCCGATGCACGCGTTCGACCTCGCGCGCCTCGCCGGCCCCGAGATCCGCGTCCGCCGCGCCCGGCCGGGCGAAACGATCACCACGCTCGACGGCGTCAGCCGCACGCTGGACGACGCGATCCTGGTGATCGCCGACCGCGATCGCGCCCAGGCGGTGGCGGGTGTGATGGGCGGCGCGGCGTCGGAGGTGTCCGCGTCGACGCAGGAGATCGTCTTCGAGAGCGCGTACTTCAAGCCGCCGTCGGTGCGGAAGACGAGCAAGCGGCTCGGCCTCAAGACCGAAGCCTCGTCGCGCTTCGAGCGGGGCGCGGACATCGGCGTCCAGGTCGTGGCGCTGCAGCGCGCGATCGCGCTGATGGAACAGATCGGCGCCGGCCGCGCCGTGCCGCCGGTCGTCGACTGCTACCCCGCGCCCCGCGGTCCGCGCCCGCTGCACCTGCGCCGCGACCGCATCACGCGGCTGCTGGGCGCGAAGGTGCCCGACGCGGACGTCGTCCGGATCCTGCGCGGCCTCGGGCTGGAGGTGACGCCCGCGGCGGACGGGTGGGGCGTCGTGGCGCCGACCTACCGCGTCGATCTGATGCGGGAAGCGGATCTCATCGAGGAAGTCGGGCGGCATTACGGCTTCGACAAGCTCGAGGCGACGTTCCCCGCCGTCACGCAGCCGGCAGACGCGCCCGACCCGCGCGTGGTCCGCGATCAGCTGGCGCGCCGCACGATGACCGGCGCCGGGTTCTCGGAGGCGGTGACCTTCGGCTTCATCGAGGCCAAAGCGGCAGAGCTCTTCGGTGACGGGCTGGTGCAGATTGCCAACCCGCTCTCGGCGAAGTTCGACACGCTGCGGCCGCTGCTCCTGCCCGGGCTGGTCGACGCGGTCGCGCACAACCGCCGCCACGGGCGACGCGACGTGCGTCTCTTCGAGATCGGCACGCGTTTCACGGCGGAAGGCGAGACGCGGGCGCTCGGCGTGGCGTGGACCGGCAGCGCCGGCGGCGAGCACTGGTCGGGCGGCGCGCGCGAGGTCGACTTCTTCGACATCAAGGGGGTCGTCGAGCATCTCTGCGACGCGCTCGGGGTGCAGGTTCGCCTCCAGCCCCATCGCGAACGCTTTCTCGTGCCGGGACAGGCGGCCGCGATCCTCGCGGCTGGCGGTGCCGCGCCCGACACGGTGATCGGCATCGCCGGACAGATCGCGCCGGGGGTCGCCGACGCGCGCGGGCTGCCGCGGCAGGATGGCGTGTTCGCCGCCGAGCTCAACCTCGACGCGCTGTGGCGCGCGAAAGCGGCGCCGTTCGATGCCGCGCGCCCGCTGCCGCGTCATCCGCAGGTCGTGCGCGATCTCTCGTTCGTCGTCGCGGATACCTTGCCTGCCGAGATCATTCGTGGCACCATTCTGGCGGCCGGCCGCGGTCTGCGCGCGCCGCTCGTCGCGGCCAGCTTCTTCGATCGGTATCAGGGCCAGGGCGTTCCGCAGGGCGCCGTGAGCCTGTCCATCCGGCTCACGTTCCAGGCCGCCGATCGCACCTTGACCGACGCCGAAGTGCAGCAGGGCGTCGACACCATCCTGGCGGCGCTGGTCGCGCAGCACGCGGCGGTGCAGCGATGAACACGGAGTTGTGAGCGCATGACTATGGCGAAAACAGCGACCCGCAGCGTGGACCTCGAACCAATCGACCGGCTGGAAGAGAAGATGAAGCTTCTCGTCGCCATGGTCGAACGGATGAAGGGCGAGCAGGCGCGCGCGGCGGAAGAAAACCAGCGCCTGGCGCGGGAGCTCGAGGCGGTGCGGGCGCGGCTGCAGGCCAGCGACGGCCTGGCCACCGAGCTGGCGACGATGAGGGACGAACGCGATGTGATCCGGGCGCGCGTCACCGACATGCTGCAGCAGCTCGATTCTCTGAGCCTCTGAATCTCAGGGTCTCTGAGATCTCCGAGCCTCTGAGCTAAATGCCTGACGAAGTAGTCATCTCCGTCGAGATCCACGGGCAGCGGTACCCGATCCGCAGCGCGCTCGACCCGGAGTACGTGGCCCGGCTGGCGCAATACATCGACGAGAAGATCATCGCCGCGGCCGAGGCGACGCCGACGGGCGACGTCCTCCGGCTGGCGGTGCTCGCCGCGCTCAACGTCGCCGACGAGCTGTTCCGGTGCCGGGACGCCAACCGGGCGCGCAGCGGCGAGCTGGCCGCCCGCGCCGGGGAGTTGGAGCGGATGCTCGATCGGGTGTTGATGGCGTCGTAACTCGTCGTGGTCCCGAGACGGCGCAGACAGCCGCCGGCCGGTTTGGCGCGAATTTTCGCAGCCCGGCACTCGCCCCCAGGGGCGGGCGCCAGGTTTGAACCTTGAAGGTTCCGGCAGGAACCTATAAGATCTGCGGTCGAGAGTTCGAGTTCCCTGCTTTGTGCGTGATGGCGGATGGCTCGTATGAGCCAATGTTTACCCAAGTGAGTCGCGACACTGCGTGGTGTGCATGCCTCTGTAGCGAGGAAGCCTGAAGCGCAGTTTGGTTTAGCGGTTCCACCTGCTTCGCAGGTTCATCGACCACCCCACACGGCAAAGCGGGGCCCTTTCGCTCTCGCTTTTCCCACCCTTATCTTCTTTTCGTCCGCGGGACCTCCCCGGCGCGTGTAATTCAGGGCCGACACGGGGCGTGATCCTGCGGCGGGCAAGGGACGCCACGCGTGCTGTCAGACATCGCGAAGGTCATCGTGCCCGCCATCGTGACCATCGCGGTCGGCGCGGTGATGTTCGCCGTCTGGGTCGCCAACCGCAAACGCATCGCCGCCGAGACCATCGGCCGCGCCGAGGAGCAGGCGCTGCGGATCGCTCGCGACGCCGATCGCGACGGCGAGACGCGCAAGAAGGAAGCGCTGCTCGAAGCCAAGGAAAAGGCGCACGACATCCTGATGGAGGCGGAGCGCCAGGCACGCCAGGATCGGCAGCAGGCGGCGCAGCTCGAACAGGCGCTGGCACGGCGCGACGCGATCGCCGCCGAACGCCAGGCGGCACTCGACCGGCTCGACAAGGAGCTGGCGGGGCGCGACCGCGCCCTCGCGGAGCGGGAGAAGCGCGCCGCCGGCGACGCCGAGCGCTACCAGCAGCTGGTGGCGCAGCAGAAGCACGAGCTCGAACGGGTCGCCAGCCTGACGGCCGACGAAGCCAAGGAGCTCTTGATCAAGCAGATCGAGAGCGAAGCCCGCCACGACTCGGCCAACCTGCTCAAGCGGCTCGACGCCGAGGCGCGCGAGTCGGCGGTCGATCGCGCCAAGCAGTACATCACCGAGGCGATCCAGCGCTGCGGCGCCGAGCACGCGATCGAGACCACCGTCTCGGTGGTCGACCTGCCCAGCGACGATCTGAAGGGCCGCATCATCGGCCGCGAGGGGCGCAACATCCGCGCGCTCGAGCTCGCGACCGGCGTCGACCTGATCGTCGACGATACCCCGGGCGCGATCATCCTCTCCGGCTTCGATCCCTACCGCCGCGAGATCGCCAAGCAGGCGATCGAGCGGCTGATTGCCGACGGCCGCATCCACCCGGCGCGGATCGAGGAAGTGGTCCAGAAGGTGAAGGAGGAGACCGACGAGTCGATGCGCAAGGAAGGCGCGGCGGTCGCCTTCGAGCTCGGGCTCCACGACCTGCATCCCGAGATCCACCGGCTGATGGGGCGCCTCAAGTACCGCACCAGCTACGGCCAGAACGTGCTCGCGCACTCCGCCGAGGTGGCGCGGCTCGCCGGCATCATGGCGCGCGAGCTCGGCCTCGACGCGCACGTCGCGGTCCGCGCCGCATTCGTCCACGACATCGGCAAGGCGATCGACCGCGAGATGGAAGGGACCCACCTGCAGATCGGCATCGACTTCCTGCGCAAGCACGGCGAGAGCGAGGCGGTGGTGATGGCGATGGCCGCGCACCACATGGACATCGACTGGCCGTCGCTCGAGGCGATGATCGTCCAGGCGGCCGACGCGATTTCCGCCGCGCGGCCCGGGGCGCGGCGCGACATCCTCGAGTCCTACGTCAAGCGGCTCGAGAAGCTCGAGGGGATCGCCGACTCGTTCAAGGGCGTGTCGAAGTCGTTCGCGCTGCAGGCCGGCCGCGAGATCCGGATCATGGTCGAGAGCGAGAAGATCTCGGACGAGGAAGCGGTCTGGCTGTCGAAGGACATCGCCCGCCGGATCGAGAACGAGCTCGAGTACCCCGGCCAGATCAAGGTGACGGTGATTCGCGAGACCCGCGCCGTCGACTACGCCAAATAAGTCCCCGAGCTGCTCTCGGCCCCATGCGCTTGCCCGACCCGGCCGAATTGATCCACGCTGACAACTTGCCCGCGACCGACACCTCGCCCGATGCCACGGTTGCCGATCTGTCCGAAGCCGATCTCGTCGCGCGCCTCCGCGAACCTCTGGCGCCGTCGCCGCCATGGCTGCTCGTCGGCATCGGCGACGATGCGGCGGTGGTCGAACCGGAGCGCAACCGCGTCGAGGTCTTCACCACCGACGCCATCGTCGAAGGGGTGCACTTCGATCGCGCATTCGTCCCGCCCGACGCGATCGGCCACCGCTCGCTCGCCGTCAACCTCAGCGATCTCGCGGCGATGGGCGCCGCGCCGCGGCTGGCGCTGCTGTCGATGGCGCTGCCGCCGGCGCTGCCGGTGCGCGACTTCGACGGCATCGCCCGCGGTTTTGCGGCGCTCGCGGCGCGCCACCGGCTGCATCTGGTCGGCGGCAATCTGACGCGCTCGCCGGGGCCGCTGATGATCGACGTGACGCTGGTCGGCACCGTCAAGCGGCGCCAGGCGCTGACGCGCGGCGGGGCGCGCGCCGGCGACGACCTGTACGTCACCGGCACGATTGGCGCAGCCGCCGCCGGGCTGCGCGCGCTGCAGAGCGGCGCGGCGAACGAGGCGGCGATGGCGCACTGCGTCGAGCGCTATCTGCGGCCGTCGCCGCGCGTGCGCATGGGCACGCTGGCATCGCGCGCGCGCGCGGTCACCGCCTGCATGGACCTCAGCGACGGCCTCGCCGATGCCGCGCACCAGATTGCCGCCGCCAGCGGCGTCGGCGTCACCATCGACGCCGCGGCGCTGCCGATCGACGCGGCGGCGCGCGCCTTCTTCGCCGCGCGCGGCGTCGATCCGGTCGTTGCCGCGCTGACCGGCGGCGACGACTACGAGCTGCTGCTCGCCTCGCCGCGGCGCGCCGAGCGGCGGCTGGCGGGTGCCGCTCGTCACGACGATCAGGTGCCGCTGACGCGCGTCGGCCGCTGCACCCCCGGCAACGCCGTGCTGCTCGCGGCGCCCGGCGGCGGCGCTCAGCCGCTGCCGCGCGGCTACACTCACTTTCGATGATCCACGTCACGCGCGCGCTCGTCCGCCGCTGGCTGGACACGCTGCTTCACATCGAGGACACGCCGGAGCGCACCGCCGCGGCGTTTGCCCTCGGCGTCTTCTTCGGCTTCTCGCCGTTCCTCGGGCTGCACACCGTGCTCGGCATCGTGTTCGCGTTTCTCTTCAACCTCAACCGTGTGGCGGTGCTGCTCGGCGTCTACTCGAACCTGCCGTGGATCATCGCGCCCTACTACGCGTTTGCGACCATGGCCGGGGCGATGATCACGGGCACGCGCGTGCCCGAAGGCTTCCGCACGCAGCTCGCGGCGCTGTTCGAACTGTCCGCTTTAAGTGGCGAATTCTGGGATAAATTGATCACATTATTGAAACCGCTCCTCTGGCCGTACATGGTTGGCTCGACTTTTGGCGCGCTGCTGCTCGCGCTGATTGCATATCCGTTAGCGCTGGCATTCGTGACAAGTAGGCGCCGTATCCGTGAGATCATTCACCACAAGAAATGACGTAAGGCGGGAAGGCGGGAAGGCGGAAGAGCTACGGTTCAAGGCGTGAAGGAGGAAAGGCCTTCCGATCCTCGAGCCTGCGGCGCTTCAGCCTCGAGTTGTTCGAGCTTTTCAGCGTTACTGAATTTCCATCCATATGATCATCTCTGGACGCTTCTGGCGGAAAGTCGTGGTCACCTCTGTCGCGGCCGTCGCGTTTGTTTCGTTCTACGAGGTCACGGCCCTCGACTCGAAGTACGTCGCGCGGCTCGCGACGCTGCAGGACATCTCGGCGCTGCCTGCCCCCGGTGCGCGGCTCTCGTTCAGCGCCACCTCCTACTGCAAGGGCTTCCAGACCGCTGCCGGCGTCCCGGTGCAGAGCGGCATCGTCGCCGCCGATCCCGAAATCCTCCCGCTTGGCACCGTCGTCGAGATTGAACAGCTGCCGCAGAAGTTCAACGGCATCTACACCGTGATGGACACCGGCCCCGAGATCAAGGGCCGCGAGGTCGACGTCTACATGTGGAGCTGCAACGAGGCGCTGCAGTTCGGCCGCCGGCCGATTCGCCTCACCGTGCTGCGCCTCGGCTGGAACCCGAAGGCAACCTCACCGAGTTTCTTCGAGCGGCTGTTCAAGCGGCCCGAACCCGAGCAGGTCCTCCCTGCCCGTCCGCTGCCACTGCCTGCGAGCGGCAACTAGCGGCGCGTACCGAGAGGCGCGGCTGAAGCCGCGCCCTACGTACGGCCCACTTCCGACGTCTCCGAGCCTCTGATTCTCTGCGGCTCCGTGCCCTTGTACTGCAGCTCGAACAGCTTGAAGTAGATCCCACGCTTCGCCAGCAGCTCCTGGTGCGTCCCCGCCTCGCGCAGCTGTCCCTTGTGCAGCACCAGGATCTTGTCCATGTCCTGGATCGTCGACAGCCGGTGCGCGATCGCGATCGTCGTCCGGCCGGCCATCAGCACGTGCAGCGCGTCGCGGATGATCAGCTCCGTCTCGGTATCGACGCTGGACGTCGCCTCGTCGAGGATGAGGACGCGCGGATCGAATGACAGCGCGCGGGCGAACGACAGCAGCTGTTTCTGGCCGACCGACAGCGTCGCGCCGCGCTCGGCGACGGCGCTGGCGTAGCCGTTGGGCAGCCGCTCGATGAACGGCTCGGCATGGACGGCGCGCGCCGCGCGCCGCACGCGGTCGTTGTCGATCGCCGCGTTGCCCAGCCGGATGTTGTCGGCGATGGTGCCCGAGAACAGGTGCACGTCCTGCAGCACCAGGCTGAACAGCCCGCGCAGGTCGGCGAGATCCAGCTCGCGGATGTCGACGCCGTCGACGGTGATGCGCCCGCGGTTGACGTCGTAGAAGCGCAGCAGCAGGTTGATCAGCGTCGTCTTGCCCGAGCCGGTGGCGCCGACGATGCCGACCCGCTCGCCCGGGCGGACGTCGAAGGTCACCCCTTTCAGCACGTAGTCTTCGTCCTTGTAGGCGAACCACACGTCGTCGAAGGCGATGTGCCCCGCCGCCGGCGCGGGCCGGTGGGGCGAGGCTTCGACCCCGCCGAGGCGCGTCGGAGCTGCCGGCCTGCCCTGAGCGGAGTCGATGGGGGACGTGATCGCCACCGGCTCGTCGAGCAGCTTGAAGATCCGCTCCGACGACGCCATCGCCGCCTGCATGACGTTGAACTTCTCGGACATGTCGCTGATCGGCCGGAAGAATCGCTGCGAGTACTGGAGGAACGCGACCAGCGCGCCCAGCGTCAGGCTGCCGCCGATGACGCTGCCGCCGCCGTACCAGATGATCAGCGCCGCCGCCAGCGTGCTGACGCCTTCGATCGCCGGATAGAAGACCGCGTAGTAGAAGATCGAGTCGATGTTGGCGTCGCGGTGCTCGCGATCAATGGCGTCGAAGCGCGCGTAGTTGAGGCGCTCGCGCCGGAACAGCTGCACCGTCGACATGCCGGTGATGTTCTCCTGCAAGAAGGCGTTGATCCGGGCGATCAGCCCGCGCACCAGGCGGTAGGAGTCGCGGACGTTGCGCCGGAACCACTGGGTGACAAAGAAGATGATCGGCAGCACCGAGAAGGCGACCAGCGCCAGCCGCCAGTTCATCCACAGCATCATCCCCATGATGCCGACCAGCGCGAACACGTCGCCAAAGATGGTGACCACCCCCGAGGTGAAGAGATCGTTGAGCACGTCGACGTCCGAGGTGACGCGCGTCATCAGCCGGCCGACCGGGTTGCGATCGTAGTAGCGCAGATCGAGCCGCTGCAGGTGGCGGTAGAGCGCCATCCGCATGTCGGACATGATCCGCTGCCCGGTGAGCTGCATCGTCCAGGTCTGAACGTATTCGGCCGCGAAGGCGGCCACCAGGACCAGGAAGTACAAGGCGGCCAGGCGATCGAGGCCGGCGAGCTGCCGGTTGGTGATGTAGCGGTCGATCGCGACCTTGAGCAGGTACGGCTGCGCCAGCGAGGCCAGGCCGCCGACGACGATGGCGGCGAGCGCCACGACGACGCTGCGCCAGTAGGGGCGCAGGTACTGCAGCAGACGCCGCATCAGCCGCGCGTCGTAGGCCTTGCCGAGGATCTCGTCGTCGTGCCCGGTGCTCATCGCAGAAGGACGATCATAAATCGAACCCGCCTTCGCTCGCCCGTGTGGGCACCTCGAGCTCCGGCGGGCAAGCCCGCGCGCTCGCTCGCCCGCACCGCGAGCTCCGGCGGGCCGGCCGCCCGGCTTCCTGTTGCCAGGCCACATGGCAACCTTTATAGTCGTGTGGCCGTCCAACAGGAGCAGACGAACGATGACCGACACCCGGTCCGACATCCTCCAGGGCACGCTCGACCTGATGGTGCTGCAGACGCTCGAAGCGATGGGGCCGCTGCACGGCTACGGCATCGCGCGGCGGATCGAGCAGATCAGCGAGGACGCCCTGCAGCTCAATCAGGGAACGATCTACGCCGCCCTGCTCCGCCTGCAGCAGCGGCGCTGGATCTCGGCCGCCTGGGGCACCTCCGACAACAACCGGAAGGCCAAGTTCTACGCGATCACGAAATCGGGCCGGCGGCAGCTCGGCGCGCAGGCCCGGAACTGGGAGCGCATCGCCGGCGTGATGATGCGCGTGCTGAAGCTGGCGGAAAGGTAGCGCATGCCCGTGTGGCTGGCGGTGGCGTGGTCGCGCCTGCGCGCGCTCGTCGCGGCGCGGCGCCTGGACGACGACTTCGATCGCGAGGTGTCCGCGCACATGGAGATGCTGGTGGACCACCACCTCCGGCGCGGCCTCCCGCCTGATGCTGCCCGCCGCGCCGCGGCGCTGGAGTTTGGAGGAGCGATGCAGATCAAGGAGCGGCAGCACGATCGCCGCGGCCTGCCTTTCGTCGAAACGACGCTGCAGGACATCCGCTACGGCCTGCGGGCGCTGCGCAGGAACCCAGCCTACTCGGTGGTGGCGATCGCGACGCTGGCGGTGGGCATCGGCGCGGGCACGGCCGTCTTCAGCGTGGCCAGCGCCGTGCTGCTGCGGCCGCTGCCCTATCAGGATCCGGCGCGGCTGGTGCGCGTCTTCGAGACCAACCCGCTCCGGAACTGGTCGCGCAACATCGCCTCGCCGGCCAACTACGCCGACTGGAGGCGCCGCAACACGGTCTTCACCGACATGGCCGCCTACGAGCAGTTCAACTCGCTCGGCAGCGGCGCCAGCGAGATCTTCCTCACCGGACAGGGCGAGCCGCAGGGGCTGAAATCACTCGGCGTCACCGGCAACCTGTTCAGCGTCCTCGGCACCCCGCCCCTGGTCGGCCGCACGTTCACGGACGAGGAAACCTTCGACGGCAAGGCGCGCGTCGTGATTCTGACCTACGGACTCTGGCAAAGCGCGTTCGCCGGCGATCCCGGCGTCGTCGGCCGCTCGATCACCCTCAGCGGCCGCACCTACGACGTCGTCGGCGTGATGCCGCGCGACTTCTTCTTCCCCGGCCGCGACGTGCACCTGTTCGTGCCGGTGGCGTACCAGCCGTCGGTGTTCGTGCGCAACCGCCGGCCGCACTACCTCGGCGTGATCGCGCGGTTGAAGGCGGGCGTGGGGCTCGAACGGGCGCAGCAGGAGATGAACGCGATCGCCGGCAGCCTGGAGAAAGAGCACCCGGACACCAACACGAAGATGGGCGTGAGGCTCGAGCGCTTCCACGACAGCCTGGCTTACACCCCGCGACCGGCGCTGTTGATGCTCAGCGGCGCGGTCGGTGTCCTGTTCCTGATCGTGTGCGCCAACATCGCCAACCTGCAGCTCGGGCGCGCGACAGCCCGCGTCCGCGAGCTGGCGATCCGCCAGGCGCTCGGCGCGGGCCGGCGCCGCCTGGTCCGGCAGCTGGTCACCGAATCGCTGATCCTCTCGCTGGCCGGCGGTGCGCTCGGCTTCGCGCTCGCGATCTTCGCCCGTGCGGCAGTCCAGCAGCTCGCGGCGTCGGCGATCCCGTTGTTCGCCGAAATCCGCCTGGATCGGCCGGTCATGCTGTTCTGTGTCGGGCTATCGCTGCTTGCGCCGCTCTTTTTCGGCGTGCTGCCGGCGCTGCTGTCGTCGAAGCCCGAGCGGCTGAACGAGCGTGGAGAGGTCGCGTCCCGCGACACCCGCTTCCTGCGCGGCACCTTGATTGCCGCCGAAGTCGCGCTGTCGATCGTCCTGGTGGTCGGCGCCGTGCTCTTCGGCCGCAGCTTCGTGCAGTTGCAGGCGGTCGACCCGGGCTTCGACCAGAACCGGGTGATCACGTTCGAGCTGTCGCTGCCAGCAGCCCGTTATCCGAACAGCGCCGACCGGCTCCGCGCGTTCGAGGAGATCGAGCGGCGGCTGCGCGAGCAGCCGGGCGTGCAGTCGGCCGGCGCGGTCAGCACCCTCGCTTTGCGCGGCTACACCTGGACCGGCGACGCGACGATCGAGGGGCGGTCCACCAACACCGACTGGGAGCGGGAGCTGCGCCACAAGTCGGTGACGCCCGGCTACTTCAAGACGATGAACATCCGCCTCATCGCCGGCCGGCTGTTCGTCGATGGGGATCGGATCGATCAGCCGCGGGTCACGGTGGTCAACGAGGCGCTCGCGCAGCGGTACTTCCGCGGCGAAGACCCGATCGGCAAGCGGCTCAAGTTCGCGCGCCCGCAGGACAACGACGCATGGGTCACCGTCGTCGGCGTGGTCGCGAACGAAAAGCAGGATGGCCTCGACCATGCGCCGGCGCCGCAGGCCTACTCGGCCATCCGGCAGCGGATGCAGAACCCGCTGACCTACGTGGTGCGATCCACGCTCGACGACGCGTCGGTGGCGGCGTTGGCGCGGCGCGAAGTCCAGGCGGTGGATCGCGACCTCGCGCTGACGTCGGTTGCGCCGATGCGAAATGTGGTCAGCGAATCGATGGGCGATCATCGCTTCCGCACCGTGCTGGTCGGCGCCTTTGCCGGCGTGGCGCTGCTGCTCGCGGCGCTCGGCATCTACGGCGTGCTGGCCTACTTCGTGTCGCAGCGCGCCCGCGAGCTCGGCATCCGCCTCGCCCTCGGGGCGCGACCGCAGGCGGTGTTCACGATGGTCGTCGGCCAGGGGATGCGACCGGTCGCCGTTGGCGCGGCGCTTGGACTGGCCGCGGCGCTGGCGTTGACCAGCGTGGTGCGGTCGCTGCTCTTCGGCGTCGACCCGGTCGACCCGGGCACTTACGCTGCCGCGTCGGTGACGCTGGCGATCGTCGCGCTGGCCGCGTGCGCGATCCCCGCGATCCGCGCGACGCGGGTGGATCCACTCGTCGCTTTGCGCGACGAGTGATGACATTGCGGATTGCGGATTGCGGACAATCGACAATTGAATCCGCATTCCGCAATCCGCATTCCGCAATCCGCATTCCGCAATGTCACGAAGCCGCCAGCTCCTCTTCGAGCAGCTGTTTCTTGTGCAGTTCGGCGTAGAGGCCGTCGTGGCGGATCAGCTCGTCGTGGGTCCCGCGCTCGGCGATCCGCCCCTGGTCGAGGACGAAAATCATGTCGGCGCCGCGCACCGTCGAGATGCGGTGCGAGACGATGATCGAGGTGCGCAACCGCATCACCTCACGCAGCCGCGTCAGGATCTCTTCCTCGGTGTAGGTGTCCACCGCCGACAGGGCATCGTCCAGGATCAGGATGCGCGGATCCACCGCCACCGCGCGCGCGAGCGCGGTCCGCTGCTTCTGGCCGCCCGACAGGGTGATGCCGCGTTCCCCGACCATCGTCTCGTAGCCCTTGGGAAAATCGGCGACGTCCTTGTCGAGGCGCGCCACCGCGGCGGCGTTCAGGATCCGTGGTTCGACCGGCCCGCTACGAGCGCGCGCCTGATGTGAGGCCTCACCAGGATCGGTACGGGCGTCGAGGCCGAAGGCGACGTTGTCGGCCAGCGTGTCCGAGAAGAGAAACGGCTCCTGCGGGACGAAACCGATGGCGGTGCGCAGCGTCTCGAGCGGGATGTCGCGGACGTCGACGCCGTCGATGAAGACCGCACCCGGGGGCGGATCGTGCAGCCGCGCCAGCAGGGATATCAACGTCGATTTGCCCGAGCCGGTGACGCCGACGAGCGCGACGGTCTGCCCCGCCTCGATGCGCGCCGAGACATGCTGCAGCACCGGCGCCGCCGCGCCGTATGAGAAGGTCAGGTCGCGAAACTCGATTTCGCCCTTGATGGCCGCCCTAAAGGGCTGCCCTGCGTTCGCTGGTTCGGCCGCATCGGCGATCGCCGGCTCGACATCCAGCACCTCCAGCATCCGCTTCCACGACGCCATGCCGCGCTGCAGCATGTTCGTCACCCAGCCGAACGCGATCATCGGCCAGGCCAGCATCGTCAGGTACGAGTTGAAGGCGACGAAATCGCCGACGGTGATGCGTCCCTGGATCACCTCG
>Ga0111538_10001670_pt1 | contig 31296 bp, 27 predicted proteins | sample SoiMethybrSBSTD1_FD_79669 | JGI IMG/M metagenome (GOLD analysis project Ga0111538, IMG submission 79669) | Bulk soil microbial communities from a Populus tree surrounding site in Tennessee, USA - Soil MetaG P. TD hybrid SBSTD1 (version 2)... | ecosystem: Environmental > Terrestrial > Soil >... | reverse complement strand
CCGGCGAAGAAATCCCGCGATCTTGGAAAGTCAGGGGTCGACGGCGAGCCGCAGACTTCCAAGATCGCGAAGAAGCGGATCGGGCCGGGGGCCGGTCCGGGCACCGCGGCGGCCAAGCGGGCGGCCGAAGCCGCCGAACGGGAGGCGGCCGAGGAGGCCGAACGGGAGGCGGCCGAGGAGGCCGCGGAGCGGGAGGCGGCCGAGCGGAAGGCGGCCGAGCGCGAAGCGGCCCGCCAGCAGGCCGCCGAGCAGCGCCGCCGCCAGCAGGCCGCGCACCGCGAACTGCTCGCGGCCCGCACGGCGCTCGCCGAGGCCGAGGCCGCCCGCGCCGCGGCCGAGAAGGCCGTCCGGGACGCCAAACGCCGGGTCGAGAAGGCGCTGACCGCCGTCGAGAAGTCCAAGCGCGACTGACCCCCGCGTCCCGCGAGATCTTGGAGTCCTGCGGTAGCCAGAGCCACCGCAGGACTCCAATATCTCGCCAGCGCGGCGATCCGGGTGGCGAACCGGAACCGTGGGACGGCTGGCTACTGACGGGGCGCCAGGGCAGAATCAGGATCCGTGACACCGGAACAGGCGGCTGCAGCCGGCAAGCGCGCCATTCTCAAGGTCGGCGGTGCCTTCGCGCACGACCCCCGAACCATGCGCAAGGCGCGCCAGCTGGGGCTCACCGGCTGGGCGTTCTACGTGGCGGGGCGTGGCGGGGCGCTGGGCGACGTGCGTGCCGACACGGTCGCGGGGGTGCTGGGCTTCATCGCGCCCGAGGCGGTCCGCGACGGCTGGGAGGCCGCCCGCAAGGTCGCCCCGCCGGCCGACATCGCCGCCCACAACCTGGGCGAGTGCTGCCGCTGGGGCCGCGAGCACCTGTCCACGTTCTTCGCCCTGGAGCGGCTCGTCGAGCTGGCCGAGCGGGTGGTCGTCTCGGCCGAGGCGGCCGGCCTGCCGCTGTTCGCGGCGTGGCGGGCCATGCCGGTTCCCGACGACGCGCCGGCCGCCCGCGCCGCCGTCCTCATGCACCTGCTGCGCGAGCACCGCGGCGCCGCGCACCTGCTGGCGATCCGGGCCAGCAACCTCACCCCGCTCGAGGCGATCATCGCCGGTCCGGAGAAGGAGGCCGGCGCCACGGCGTTCGGCTGGCAGCCGCCGTACCCGGCGGTCGAGCCGCTGATGCGGCGCCGTGCGTGGGCGGAGGCGCTCACCGACCGGATCGCGGGCGAGGCCTACCGGGTGCTCGACCCGAGCGAGCGCCAGGAGCTGGTGGAGCTGATGGAGGAGACGTCCACGATGCTGCTGGACACCCCGGTCGCGGTCTCTTAGGGCGACGGCGTGCTGGTGGGCCGGTCGCGCAGCTGAGCCACGTAGTCGACCGGCGCGCCGGCCTTCTCGGCGGCGGCCGCGATCTCGGCGAGATACCAGGCGGTCGGTAGGCCGCCCTCGTAGCCGTTGTAGACGTACACCCAGGCGGTCACGTCACCCTCCAGCGTGGCGACCCGCACGTGCAGCTTGCCGTAGGTGCCACCGGTGACGCCCTCGACCTCGTCGAGTTGCTTCTCGTCCAGCGGGTGCACGTCGTACAGCGCCACGAAGACGCGTTCGCCCTCGGCCTCCACGATCGTGGTGACCGCACCCTCCCAGCCCAGTTCGGTCTCGCCGGCGAACGTCAGCCGCCAGCCCTCCAGCCAGCCGATGCCTGTCATCGGCGAGCGCGGGCAGTAGGCCTGCATCCGTCCGGGATCGAGATTCGAACCGTACGCAGCGTAAAGACGCACGGCGATGACGATAGCTGGGTGGAGCCGTGGGGGAGAATACTGCCGCGCGTGTCGGATCTGCGGATCGGCGTCGTAGCGTTGGGTGAGCACCCGAAGTGAGCACCCGGAGGGGGTGGCCGCGTGAACCGTGTCGTGATCATCGGTGGTGGGCCGGCGGGGTACGAGGCCGCGCTGGTGGCCGCTCAGCTCGACGCCGACGTCACGGTCATCGAGGCCGAGGGCGCCGGCGGCGCCTGCGTGCTGCACGACTGTGTCCCGTCGAAGACGTTCATCGCCAGCTCCGACGTGGTGACGGCGTACCGCGACACCGAGGAGTTCGGCGTGCGCTCGGGCGGCCTGGACGCGGTGACCGTCGACGCGCCGGCCGTGCACCGTCGCGTCAAGCGGTTGGCGGCGGCCCAGTCGACCGACATCGGCACCAAGCTGATCAAGGCCGGCGTGAACCTGCTGGCCGGCCGGGCCCGGCTCGGCGAGGACACGTTGGGTCACACCCACCGCGTGGTGGTCACCCCGTCGGACGGTGACGCGGAGTATTCGATCGATGCCTCCACGGTTCTCGTGGCGACAGGCGCCACGCCGCGCGTCCTCCCGACCGCCGTTCCGGACGGTGACCGGATCCTGGACTGGCGGCAGGTCTACGACCTGGACCGGCTGCCCGATCACCTGATCGTGGTGGGCTCCGGTGTCACCGGTGCCGAGTTCGCGTCGGCGTATCTGGCGATGGGCGTGGCGGTGACCCTGGTGTCCAGCCGCGAGCGGGTCATGCCGCACGAGGACCCCGACGCCGCGCGGGCCATCGAGCGGGTCTTCCGCGACCGCGGCATGAACGTGCTGGGGCGCTCGCGGGCGTCGGCCGCGGAGCGCACCGCCGACGGCGTCGTGGTGTCTCTTTCCGACGGGCGGCGCGTCGCCGGATCGCACGTGCTGATGGCCGTCGGGTCGGTGCCCAACACCGACGGGCTGGGCCTCGCCGAGTACGGCGTGCGCGTCGGCGACGGGGGATACCTGACCGTCGACCGGGTGTCGCGCACCGACGTCCCGGGCATCTACGGCGCCGGCGACTGCACGGGCGTGCTGCCGCTGGCCAGCGTCGCGGCCATGCAGGGCCGCATCGCGATGTGGCACGCGCTCGGCGAGGCGGTGGCGCCGCTGAAGCTCGGCACGGTGTCGGCCAACGTGTTCACCGATCCGGAGCTGGCCTCCGTCGGGGTCACCCAGTCCACTGTGGACAGCGGCGCGGTGCCGGCGCGAACGGTGATGCTCCCGCTCGCCGGCAACGCCCGGGCCAAGATGATGGGCCTGCGCGACGGCTTCGTGAAGCTGTTCTGCCGCCCGGCCACCGGGCAGGTCATCGGCGGTGTGGTGGTGGCACCGAAGGCGAGCGAGCTGATCCTGCCGATCACGATGGCGGTGGAGAACCGGCTCACCGTCGACGAACTGGCCCACACGATCACCATCTATCCGAGCCTGTCCGGCTCGATCGCCGAGGCCGGTCGCCAGCTCATGCTCCACGAAGCGGGCTGACAGCTCCAGGGACCCGGGCCGGCTCCTGACGGGCGGCGCGCGCGGGCCACCCGAGGAAGACGCCTGCCTATATGGTGTGGCCGTGGCCACATCGACGGGGGATGGCGAGCTGAACGGGTGGGTCGTGTTCTTCGGCTCCGGCGTCCTGCTCGGTCGAGCGGCCTTCCGGCCGCGCTACGTGTTCGGCCCGGAGGAGCCAGGCTCGGCGACGCTCAACCGCATCCGGGCGGCGCTGGGGCTCCTGGTGGCCCTGCTCGTGTGGATCGTCTTCAGCACCGAGTCGCCCCTGCACGCGGTGACGGGATCGGTGGCCGTCTGGCTGTTCGCGGCGGCACTGTCGATCCCGCCTTACCTGCTCGTGGTGGCGGTCATGGTGGCGGCATCCCGCGAACGGCGGCTGACCCTGCGCCGGATGGCCCAGGGACCGCTGCTGAGCATGCTCGTCGTGCTGCTGCTCGGTTCCGCCATCTTCCTCATTGCCCGGCCCGGCCACGGATTCCTCCGCCCGGACCGGGTCGACAGCATGCCCGGCCTGGTCAAGCCGTTCTACATCTACGCCGGCCTTCAGGTCATGCTGTGCTCGTTCACCAGCACGTACTACATCTGGGTGCACGCGTACCGGGCAATCGACGGCCACCCGCTCCTGCGTCCGCTGGTCACACCGGTGCTCGCCTGGGTCGGGGCGTACTGCACTCTCGCCTTCGGCATCGCCGCGGCGTCCGGGGTGCCGGCACCGGTGGCCTGGGCGACTTCGATCGGCGGCGCCGGGACGGTCACGGTCCTCGCGGTTCTGGAGTACGTCCGCACCAGCCGCCATCTCGGCATCACGTTCCGCGCGGCGACTCCGAGGGTGGCTGCCCGGAACGGCCACTAGACGAGTACGTCCGCACCGGGATCACAAGGGTGCGAAGACGCCGCGGGCGTGGTCGGCCACCGCGGCGCCGGTCACCGTCGCCTCGATCGGCAGCGTCTCAAGGCACAGCCGCGCCGCCTCGGTGAGCACCGGACGCGGCACCCGCATCGACACCGTGCAGTGCGGCACCCAGATTCCCGGCGCGTACAGCGGCGAGACCGCCACCCCCGCATCGGTCAACCGCTGCCAGAGCTGCGCCTGGTGACCCAGCAGCCCAACTGTCGGCGCCGGCCCGACCCACATCACCCGGCCCACGAACACGCCGGTGAACTGGAACGACAGCGTCAGCGGCGGCGCGATGTCGAAGCCGTCGAGGGCGTCGCGGACGGCAGCGGGGTCCAGCGACTCGGCGACGGCGAGCGACAGGTGCGGCCGGTGCCGCCCGTCGAGCAGCCCGCGCATGCTCGGGATGCCGGCCGCCTCGAACGCGTCCCACAGCACCCGCAGCCGGCGCTCGGCGGGGTGGTCGAAGTACAACTCGACGGCGGCAACCACGTCGGCCAGCCTACGGCCGGCCGACGCGGTTGCTCGTCAAGATCTGTTGGTGACGAAGGGCAGACTACGGCTGGCACACCGGGCACCAGTACAGGTTTCGGGCCGCCAGTTCGCCGCGCGCGATCGGCGTGCCGCACACCAGGCAGGGCTGCCCGGTCCGCCGGTACACGTACACCTCGCCGCCGTGCCTGTCGACGCGTGGCGGCCGGCGCATCGCGGCGGGCGTGTGTTCGGTGTGGACGGTGTCGATGCGCCCCTTGACGACGGCCTCGCGCATCAGCCCGCGCAGATCAGTCCACAGTGCACACCAGGTATCCGGGTCGATGGTCCGGGCCGGTGTGGTGGGCGACAGTCCGGCGCGGAACAGCGTCTCCAGCACGAAGATGAGGCCGCCACCGGCCACAATGGACTGATCGAGCAGCACGGCCGCGATCGGCTTGCCGCTGCGGGCGATCCGCGCGTACGCCAGGTGCGGGTCGCTGTCGTCGCGGAGCGGGTCCGGGCCGAGCCGGGCCAGCAATGCGTCGACGCCGATCGGGTCGAGCACCTCGCAGGCGGCCGGCCCGCGCAGGTCGAGCCAGTGGCGGTTGCCGGTCAGGCGCAGCCGCACCTCGCCGACCACCGGGGGCGCCTTGCCCGCTCCGTCGGTCACCTTGCCGTAGAGGCCGAGGTGGACGTGCACGGCGACCTGCTCGCCGTACCAGTGCAGCAGGTGCTTTCCGTGCGCCGTCACGTCGGTCAGCACCCGGCGGTCGATGAGCGCCGCGCCCTCGGTGAAGCGCCCCTGCGGGCTGGCGGCGCGCACCCGGTGGCCGGCGAACAGGTCGCGATGCCGCGCGGCGAGGCGGTGAATGGTGTGGCCCTCTGGCACCCGTCAACGCTAGCCTGGCGCCGTCAAGGTCCACGGACGCCCGACGACGCGAAAGGGAGGTGGGTCCGATGTCCGCCCAGCCCATGTCGCGCTCCCTTCCGATGCGGGGAGCGCACCGACTCCACTAGGAGTTTGCGTGTCCCGTCTGATCTACCGACCACTCGCCGACGCGAGCGAGTTCGCGCTGTTCACCGCGTTTCCCGAGCCCACCAGCGGGGTGGGCGCCCGCAGCCGCACGTTCGCCGAGTACGTGGCCGACGGCGACTACCGGCCCGAACACGTCTGGATCGCCGAACGCGACGGCGCCGTCGTGGCCCGGGCGGCCTTCTGGACGCCGCCAGGTTCGTCCGTACCGGAGTCCGTCGACTTCTTCGACTTCCACGATGTCGAGGTCGGGGCCGCGTTGCTGCGCGCGGCGTATCCCGTGATCGCGCCGCCCGGCTACCACACGCAGCGCCACCCGGTCGGCGGCCGGCCCGACTACCACCTGTTCCTGCCCGCCGACTGGCGGGAGCGCCCGGACGCCCGCCGCGACGCCGAGGCCCGCATCGCCGCGGCCGAACTCGCCGGGCTGAAACAGTTCGTGGAACGACTCAATCTGCGCTGGACGCCCGACTGCGGTCTCCCCGACCGGCCGGGCCGGCTGCGCTTCGAACCCGCCGCCGAACGCCACGAGGAACTCGTGGCCACGATCATGCGGGTCAACGAGAGCACGCTGGACGCCCACGTGCGGCGCGACGCCGAACGGGTCGGCGCGCGGGAAGCCGTCGAGGCGATGCTGGCGGAGGTGGATACCGCACCGAACGCCGTCGGCCCGGAATGGTTCCGCCTCGCGTACGCGGCCGGTACCGACGACGTGGTCGGCTTCGTGCTGCCGGCCCGCAGCCCGTTCGCGACGCTGTACTACCTCGGCGTGGTGCCCGAGCACCGGGGGCACCACTACTCCGACGACATGGTGATCGAGGCCCTGCACATCTTTACCGCCGCCGGTGAACAGATGGCCTACGACAACACCGACGTCGGCAACGCACCGATGGCCGCCTCGTTCGCCCGGGTCGGCTACCGCCTCGTCGGCCGTCGGATCATCTTCGTCTGAGCGCGACGGGCGGTGCAGATCCTGGCGGCCGGCCGACGGCCGGCCGCCAGGATCTGTGACGTCAGAAGCCCTCGACGTTCAGTTCGGCAGTCGCGGCCCATGGGTTGCCGGAAACCTCCGACAGCGCGCGCAGCCGGATGTACCTGGCGGTGCGCGCGCTGAAGCAGGCCCGCTGCTCGGCACCGGTAGCGGCCCAGGCGCCGGTCGCGGCGGCCGTGCCCCAGTTGGTCCCGTCCGTGGACGTGTAGACCTCGTAGCCGCTGATCCAACCGTTGGTGTAGCCGTCCTGCCGGCCCAGATAGTGCAGGCAGCTCACCGTGCGGTTCGCGCCGAGGTCGAGTTGGATCTCGTGCGGGTAGCCGGCCGTGCCCCCGCTGTACTGGGTGTGCCACACGGTCGCCGGGTTGCCGTCGAGCACGTTCGCGCCGACACCGTTGTAGTTGAGCGTCTCCTGGCTGTCGACCGAGCGCACTGTCATCGTGCTCTGCGCCAACCGCGCCACGCCGACGTTGAACTCGGCAGCGGACGCCCACGGGTCGCCGTTCACCTCCGACAGCACGCGCAACCGCACGTACCGGCCCGCCTTGACCGGGAACGCGACCGCCTGCTGCATCGCGTTGTTCGCGAACGTGCCGGTGGCGACGGCCGAGCCCCACGAAGCCGGGTCGTTGGACACGTACACCTCGTATCGCGCGATCCGGCCGTTGGCGTAGCCGTCCTGACGTGGCGTGTAGAACAGGCTCATCACCGGCCGCGTCATCCCGAGATCGAACTGGATCTCGTGTGGCGGCTGGGCGGTCGGGCTCGACCACCTGGTGTGCCACATCGTCGTCGCCGTGCCGTCCACCGCGTTGCCGGCGGCGAAGTTGCCGCCCGTGGTCTCCTGGCTGCTCGCCGAGCGCACCACGAGCGCGCCCGTCGGCAGCCCGGCGGCGCCCACGCTCAGTTCCGCGACCGCGGCCCACGGCCCACCGCCGTACGACGAGAGCGCCTGCAGCCGGACGTACCGGCCGTACTTGGCAGGGAACTGGACGACCTGCTGTGCCGCCGAGTTCGGGAACACGCCTGTCGCCACGGGCTGGCCCCACGCCGTCGGGTCGTTGGAGACGTACACCTGGTAGTTGCCGATCCGGCCGTTCTGGTGGTTCTGCCGCGGCACGTAAACGATGCTGCGCACCGCACGCGGCGTGCCGACGTCCAGTTGTATCTCGTGCGGTAGCCCGGGCGCTCCGCCCGTGTACTGCGTGTGCCAGAAGGAGTTGATGTTCCCGTCCGCGGCGTTCGTCGCGGGGTAGGCGGTCTCCTGGCTGTCCGCCGAACGCACGGTGGTGGCCGGCTGTTGCACGGGAACCGCGCTGAGGAACGTCGCGGCGTATGCGGTGGGTGTGGTCGGCGCCGTGATGACGTGCGTCTGCGCGCCGCCGTCGGACCAGGATTGGAAGATCCGCGGTACGCCGCCTGTGATCTGCGGAGTCACCGCGCTTACCGAGTTCGTGGAGCCCTGGATCACGGTTCGGGTGAATGGCGTTACGCCCTCACTCGGTCCGACCACGAGCCGCATGCCCGGCGGGTTGGAGTTGAAGGTCAGGTCGACCGTCGCCGGGTCCAGCCGGACGCTCGCGGTGTTCGAGAGGCCGGCCGAGTCCGTCGCGGTGAGTCGCAGCTCCAGATACGACGGGTAGTCGTGCTCGGGCCCGAGGAACGAGCCGCTGCTGACGCCCGGGTAGTCCTGGTACGGATGCACGTGGCAATTGCCCGGCGCCGAGCAGTGATGCAGGTTCAGCTGCCAACTCAGCCTGGACGCGGGAAGTGTGCCGTCCTGCGGGTCGGTCGCCGTTCCGGAGAAGTTGACCGTCTCGCCGACCCGCCACGTACGCGCCGAGGTGGGAGCGGTGATCGTCGCCGTCGGAGCGCCGTTGCCCGATTGGATCTGTGTTGTCGCCGTACCGCGTGCGCCGGCGGTGTCGATGACGCTCAGCGTGGCGGTGTAGACGCCGGCCGGATAGCTGAACGACGGTGTCGCAGCCGTCGAGTCGACGGTGCCGTCACTGGTGAAGTCCCACTCGTAGCGCAGCAGGTCCTGGTCGGCCGGATCGGCGTCGGTGGACTGGGTGGCGTCGAAGTGCACTGTCAGCGGCGCGGGCCCGGACGTGGGCGCGGCCTGGATCCACGCGGACGGGGGTTGGTTGGCCGCGAAGTACCGGATCCGCCGCACCGAGCCGGCCGCCGACGCGTAGTACAGATCACCGCCCGGCCCGGCGGCCAGGTCGACAGGCGCGAGCGCACCTCCGACGAACGTGAGCCGGTTGGTCGGTGACGGGAGCCCGCCCGGCGCGGAGGGGAGCATCGCCCAGATGCAGTTGCGCGAGTAGTCGGCGAAGAACGCCGCGCCGGCGTAGGCGGACGGATAGCTGCCGCCGCTGGCCGGGTGGAACGCCATGCCGGAGATCGACGAACTGCCCGTGCCGCAGTTCTCGCCGGGAATCACCTTGTCGTTGTGGTTGTAGGTGAAGACCGGACCCATGGCGGTGCCGGCCGAGTACAGCGACTCGCACAGGCTCAGGTTCGCCGCGTCGTAGCCCGGCTGCGGCCCGTTGCCCTCCATGCACGGCCACCCGAAGTTGGTCGGGGCCGGCGCCGTGGGGTTGGGCAACCGGTTGATCTCCTCCCACGTCGTCCAGCCCACGTCACCGATCCAGACGTCGTTGGTGCCCGGACGGATCCCGAACCGGAACGGGTTGCGCAGGCCGTATGCCACGATGCGGCGCGCGTTGGCGTCGCTGCTTGCGGCAAGCGGGTTGCCCGGTGCGCCCGCTCCCGTCGCCGGATCGATGCGCAGCACGGTGCCCTCGAGACCGGTCGGGTCGGCGGTGCTGCGCACGTCCTGAGATCGCAGCGCGCCGCCCTCGTTCACCGGATCGCCGCACGGGTTGCCGTTCAGTTGCCCGTAGTCGGCGGTGTCGTAGCTCGCGCCATCGCCACCGCTGACGTACAGGTAACCGTCGGCGCCGAAGTGCAGGTCGCCGATGGTGTGGCTGGCGAACTGGCTGCACCAGCCCTGGAGCATCACCTGCTCGGTTCCGGTCATCACGTTGCCGTTGGCGGTCAGGCGCGACAGCCGCGCCGTGACCACGCAGCGGCCGGCGTTGCCGCCGCCCACCGAGTCACAGTTGTCGTTCCAGTACGGGGCGACCTGCCCGGGTGGGGCGTCATAGGTGTAGAGCACGTAGACGTACGGCCGGGTCGGGAACTGGGGGTCCAGCGCAAGCCCGAGCAGGCCGCGGTCGACCAGGTTGTGCACGTTGCGGGACAGGTCCGCGAAGACCGTAGGCGTCGGATCGGCGAGGTTGTCGAACACCTTGATGACGCCGGCCTTCTCGGCGACGAACAGCCGCCCGTCCGGTGCGAACTCGATGTTCATCGGAAGGCTGAGGCCACTCACGACCGTCTGTTCCTGGAAGCCCGCCGGAGTCACCACAGCGGCCGCTTCCGCGTGCCTGGGCGGAGCGAGGACCGCGACGACAAGGCCGCCGGCGAACAGCGCTGCGGCGAGAACATACCTGAGCACAGGCCGCGATAGGGACATGTCGATCCTGCCGGGTCAGATTACAAGGGGGCCGCAGTGAACGTAGTTCGCTTTCGCGATGATTTGAATATCGGATCGGTGACGAACCGCGATGTATTCCGACGTATGCGTTCGTCGTTCGCATGTCGGGTTCCGACGTTCGCGGGGTTTCGCGCATCCCTGATAAGTGGTATTGACCGCTCACCATGCGTGCTCACGAACTAACGGAGAGTCAGCGGCGGGAAACTCGTTCGCCGCGGGCCGTCGCCGTCGCATACCGTCTACGCATGCGTTGCGCCATAGCCACGACGACGCCGGTTCGTACCCGGCGTCATCGGCGTCTGCGCGCGTAGCGAGAGACAACGACGAGACCCGGGGCGGCGCCCCGGGTCTTCGTCGTGTGTGCCCGGCGCCGGCCCGCCGAGCACAGAGGAGACAAGCAAATGATCGATCATCGACGCCTGGGCCGGGACCTGGAGATCTTCCATTCCGCGCCGATGGTGGGCGCCGGCCTGCCGATCTGGCTGCCAGCCGGGGCCGCCGCCCGGCACGCCATCGAGGAGTACCTTCGCGAACTCGAGCGCCGGCACGGCTACCAGCACGTGTACTCGCCGCCGCTCGCGCACCGGGAGATGTACGAGCGGTCCGGCCACCTGGCGCACTTCGGTGACGAGATGTTCCCCGCGATGGGTGACCTGCATCTGCGCCCGAGCCTGTGCCCGCACCACGCGATGGTGTTCGCCAGCCGCGGCCGCTCGTACCGCGACCTGCCGCTGCGGGTGGCCGAACTCGGCCCGATGTACCGGGAGGAGCGCTCGGGTGTCCTGGGTGGACTGTCGCGGGTGCGCGCCGTCTCGCTCAACGACGCGCACATCTTCTGCGCCGAGGAGCAGGTGGTGGACGAGTTGGTGGGCGTCTTCCGGCTCATGCTGCGCGCGCACGACGCGGTGCGCATCAAGCCGTTGCGCTACCGCCTCTCGCTGCCGAACGACACCGGCGAATTCGCCGGCAGCGTCGCCATGCTGCGAAAGGCCCTCGACCGGGTCGGAGTGTCCTATGTGGAGGCCGCCGGCGAGGCGGCGTTCTACGGCCCGAAGATAGACGTCCAGATCGCCGATCCGGCCGGCCGGGAGTGGACCCTGTCGACCATCCAGGTCGACCTACACCAGCCGCAGCGGTTCGAACTGTCCTATGTGGACGCGCGCAAGCACAAGCAACGGCCCGTGATGATCCACCGCAGCCTGCTCGGGAGCATGGAGCGGCTGATGGGACACCTGCTCGAGGTCCACAATGGATGGCTGCCGTCGTGGTGCGCGCCGGTGCAGGCGGTGGTGCTGCCCGTGCACGAGGCGCAGGACGGGTACGCCCGCGCCGTCGCGGCCCGCGCGCTGAACCGGGGCCTGCGGGTCGAGGTCTGGGCCGACGGCTCGCTGGGCGCCCGCATCCGGCGCGCCGCCGAGCGGCGGGTGCCGCACGTGGCGGTCGTGGGGGAGCGGGAACAGGCCGCCGGCAGCGTCGACCTCCGTGGCCGCTCGGCACTGCCGGTGCGGGAGGCGATCAATGTCGTGCGCGAGGACTGTGAGTCACCCTTGCGGCGTTAGATGAGTCGCGCGCCGAGCAACGCAGGACTTACGCTCACGGCGTGCTCGTTGTAACGACGGACAACCTGCCGGGCTACGACGTGCGGGTGGTTCTCGGTGAGGTGCTCGGTGTCACCGCGTCCACCCGCAACCCGTATGCCGCCGGCGTCCGTTCGCCCAGCACCGGCGAGCGGGGTGACATGGCCCACGTGCTCGTGCAGACGCGGGCCCGGGCCATCGAGCAGATGATGGTCGCCGCGCGCCGTCGGGGAGCCAACGCGATCCTCGGCATGCGCTTCGACAACCGCGACATCACCAGCATGTGGGTGGAGATCGTGGCGTACGGCACCGCCGTGGTGGTGGTGCCGGTGACGCCGGAGGCGAAGCGCCAGTTCGAGGTGATGAACGCCGACGGCGGCCGGCACGCCGTTCGGGAGGACGCTATTTGATCTCGCAGATCACCGCGCCCGCGGTGATCACCTCGCCGACCGTCGCCGCCAACCCGGTGACGACGCCGGCCTTGTGCGCGGCCAGCGGCTGCTCCATCTTCATCGCTTCGATCACGACCACCGGGTCGCCCTCGGCCACCTCGTCGCCCTCGCCGACGACGAGCTTGACGATCGTGCCCTGCATCGGGCTCACGAGCGAATCACCGCTGGCTGCTGGGGCACCACCGCCCGCCTTTCGCCCCGACGACCGTCGGGTGGTGGGCGCGGCGGGCGCCGCTGCTCCCGTCGCGCCGAAGCCGGCGGGGAGGCTGACCTCGAGCCGCTTCCCACCCACCTCGACCACGACGGTCGTGCGTTCTTCGGCGCCGGAAGGCGCCGCGGCCGCACCGGTGAAGGGCTCGACGCCCCCACCCCATTCGGTCTCGATCCAGCGCGTGTGCACGCGGAACGGCGCGGCACGAAACGCCTCGTCGCGGACGATCGCGCGGTGGAACGGCAGCGCGGTGGCCATGCCGTCGACGACCATCTCGTCGAGCGCGCGCCGGGCGCGTTCGAGCGCCTCGGCGCGGGTCTCGCCGGTGATGATCACCTTGGCCAGCAACGAGTCGAAGTTCCCGCCGACGACGCTGCCGGCCTCGATTCCGCTGTCGACGCGCACGCCGGGGCCGGCGGGCAGGCGCAGCGCGGTGACCGCGCCCGGCGCGGGCAGAAACCCCCGCCCGGGATCCTCGCCGTTGATGCGGAACTCGATCGAGTGGCCGCGCGGGGTCGGGTCGGCGTCGAAGCGCAACCGCTCCCCGGACGCGATGCGGAACTGCTCGCGCACCAGGTCGATGCCGGACGTCTCCTCGGTGACCGGGTGCTCCACCTGCAGGCGGGTGTTGACCTCGAGGAACGAGATGGTGCCGTCGGCGCCGACGAGGTACTCGACGGTGCCGGCGCCGTGGTACGCGGCCTCCCGGCAGATCGCCTTCGCGGAGGCGTGGATGGTGGCCCGCTGCTCGTCGGTGAGGAACGGCGCCGGCGCCTCCTCGACCAGCTTCTGGTGGCGGCGCTGCAACGAGCAGTCCCGGGTGCCGGCGACGATGACGTTGCCGTGCGTGTCGGCGAGCACCTGGGCCTCGACGTGGCGCGGTTTGTCCAGGTAGCGCTCCACGAAGCACTCGCCGCGGCCGAACGCGGCCACCGCCTCGCGGGTGGCGCTCTCGAACTGGGCCGGGATCTCCTCGCGGGTGCGGGCGACCTTGAGACCGCGGCCGCCGCCGCCGAAGGCCGCCTTGATCGCGACGGGCAGGCCGTGCTCGTCGGCGAACGCGACGATCTCGTCGGGGCCGGCGACCGGTTCGTCGGTGCCGGGGGTCAGCGGGGCGCCGGCGCGCTTGGCGATGTGCCGGGCGGTGACCTTGTCGCCGAGGTCGCGGATCGCCTGCGGGCTCGGGCCGATCCAGGTGAGGCCTGCGTCGAGGACGGCCTGGGCGAAGTCGGCGTTCTCGGCCAGGAAGCCGTAGCCGGGGTGCACCGCGTCGGCTCCGGCTTTTCGGGCGGTTTCGACCAGCTTGTCGATGCGCAGGTAGGTGTCGGTGGCGGAGTCGCCGCCCAGCGCGTAGGCCTCGTCGGCCAGCGTGACGTGCGGGGCGTCCCGGTCGGAGTCCGCGTACACGGCGACACTGCCGAGCCCGGCGTCCCGGCAGGCGCGCACCACCCGGACGGCGATCTCGCCGCGATTCGCCACCAAGACCTTGCGCATGAGTTCCTCCGCGTTGTTACCGGGGAGTCTAGTTACGGGGCCGCATCCCGCACGTGTGACATCACCGACTAGTCAAACTTGTACATTGGGCGCCATGTCGACGACACGGATGCTTGTGCTCGCGCTGGTCCGGTGGCTGGAGCCGGTGCACGGCTACGAGGTGCGGCGCGAACTGGTCAGCTGGAACGTCGAGGAGTGGGCGAACATCGCGCCCGGGTCGATCTACCACGCGCTGCGCAAACTCACCGAGGAGGGTCTGCTCGAGGAGGTGGCCACCGAGAAGGTGGCCGGCCGGCCGGCCCGCACGCTGTACCGCACCACGTGGCCGGGCCGGGAGGAGTACGACCGGCTGCTGCGCAACCACTGGTGGGAGATCCACAACCCGACCGACCCCTTCCTCGCGGCGCTGTCGTGCCTGCCGTCGCTGACCCGCCGGGAGGCGGTGCTGGCGCTGCGCAACCGGGCGTCGATGCTGCGCGGGCGGCTGGCGCAGGGCCGCGAGACGCAGGCCCGCTGGCTGCACGACAAGCCGGTGCACGTGCACTGGATGGTGGAGCTCGGATCGGTCCGCGCCGAGGCGGAGATCGGCTGGTGCGAGCGGGTGGCCGAGCGCATCGAGGCCGGTGAGGGCGTGCACGAGGGCGATCCGGGCGAGCCCTGGCACGCCAGCCTCCGGGAGTGGCGCAGGGCCTTCGGTGACCTTCCGCCGCGGGAGGACACCTAATCAAATTTGACTAATACTCGAATGCATCGTACCGTCACTCCATCGTCCAGTGACGTCATAGTGATGTCAACCGTGGATCCGGGGTGATGCACGATGATCAAGACGGCAGGCCTGCGGAAGGCGTTCCGTAGCGGTAAGACCACAGTCGAGGCGGTGCGCGGCGTCGATCTCGACGTGGGCGACGGCGAGATATTCGGCTTCCTCGGCCCGAACGGCGCGGGCAAGACCACCACGCTGCGCATGCTGGCCACGCTCATCCGCCCCGACGGCGGATCCGCGCTGATCGCCGGCGTCGACCTGATGCACAGGCCGGCTGAGGTGCGCCGGCGCATCGGGTACGTGGCCCAGGGCGGGGGCACGTGGGAGGAGGTGTCGGCCCGCGAGGAGCTGGTGTACCAGGGCCGGCTGCACCGGCTCAGCACCGCCGAGTCCCGCCGCCGCGCCGACGCCGCGATCGAGGCGTTCCAGCTCGGCGAGTTCGCCGACCGCCCGTGCAAGACCTACTCCGGCGGCCAGCGCCGCCGCCTCGACGTCGCGCTCGGCGTGATCCACCGGCCGGCCGTCGTCTTCCTCGACGAGCCGACCACCGGCCTGGACCCGCAGAGCCGCGCCCACATGTGGACCGAGGTGCGGCGCCTGCGCGAGGAGGGCATGACCGTGTTCCTCACCACGCACTACCTCGAGGAGGCCGACGCGCTCTGCGACCGGGTCGCGATCATCGACCACGGCGCGATCGTCGCCCTGGACACGCCGGCGGAGCTCAAGCGCCAGGTGGCCGGCGACGTGGTGACGCTGGGCCTCGGCGCCGGCGTCGGGCCGCTCTCGGCGGAGCTGGAGCGCCAGCCCTACCTGCGTGAACTCGAGCGCACCGCCGCCGGCCTGCGCCTGGTGGTGGAGGACGGCGCGGTCGCGATCCCGCAGATCCTGCGCAGCGTCGACGCCGCCGCCGTGCCGCTCACCTCGATCGAGCTGCACCGCCCGAGCCTCGACGACGTCTTCCTCGCCCGCACCGGCCGTTCCCTGCGCGATTCGGAGCAGAAGTCATGACCCTCGTCCGCGACACCTGGCTCGTCTTCACCCGCCAGGTCACCATCGTGCTGCGCAACCCGGTCTGGCTGATCGTCGGCATCTTCCAGCCGCTGTGCTTCCTGCTGCTGTTCGGCCCGCTGCTCAAGGGCATGCCGCAGCTCGGCGGCGGCAACGCTTACAAGGTCTTCGTGCCCGGCCTGCTGATCCAGCTCGCGATGTTCGGCACCATGTTCGTCGGGTTCGCGCTGATCGCCGAGCTGCGCGCCGGCGTGATCGAGCGGATGCGGGTCACGCCGGTGAGCCGGCTGGCCCTGCTGCTCGGCCGGTGCGCCCGCGACGTGCTCTCGCTGCTCGTCCAGTCGGCGATCCTGGTGGCGCTGGCGCTGCCGTTCGGCCTCGACGTGCGCGTCGGCGACCTGGCCCTCGCGTTCGCGATGCTGGCCCTGATCGGGCTGCTCTTCTCGTCGTTCTCGTACGGGGTGGCCCTTGTCGTGCGCAGCGAGGACGCCCTCGCCCCGCTGCTGAACTCCGTCACGATCCCGTTGCTGCTGCTCTCCGGCATCCTGCTGCCGCTCACGCTGGGCCCCGCGTGGCTGCGCGCGATCGCCAGGTGGAACCCGTTCTCCTGGTCGGTCGACGCCGCGCGCGCCCTGTTCGCCGGCGACCCCGGCGACCCGCACGTGTGGAAGGCGCTGGTGATCGTGACAGTGCTGGCGGCGGTGGCGTCCGTCTGGTCCGCGCGGCGGTTCGCGACGAGCGTGCGCTGATTCCGCGCGATCTTGGACTTCTGTCGGTGCCCTAGCACCGACCGAAGTCCAAGATCGCGGAAAACCGGCGCCCGGCTAGCCTCGTAGCGGTGCGGCTCAGACTCGTCCGGGATCCCCTCACTCTGATCACCTACGCGCAGCTCGGCATCTTCGGCTACTTCCTCTACGGCTTCGGGCCCGTCGTCCCGCTGCTCCGCGACGAGCAGGGCACCAGCCGCGCCGTCGCCAGCCTGCACGGAACCGCACTGGCCGCCGCCGTGGTCGTCGGGGGAACGATCTTCCCGCGGCTGGTGCGCCGCTACGGCCGGCCGCGGGTGATGTGGACGGGCGCGGTCGGCATCGCCGTCGGCGCCGTCGCGTTGTGGGCCGCAAAGCCGTTCGCCGCCACCATGGCCGCCGCTTTCGTCGCGGCGCTCGCCGGATCGCTGCTCGTCAACGGCGTGGTCGCCACGCTGTCCGACCACCACGGTCCGGCCGGACCCGCCGCGATCAGCGAGGCCAACGCGGTCGCCGCGGGCGTCGGCGCGATCGCGCCGCTCGTCGTCGGAGCGTCGGTCGCGGGCGGGGCGGGCTGGCGTGCGGGCCTGGCCGTCCTGGTTCCGGCCGTCGCCGGGGTGGCGCTTGTCGCGTGGATTTTTCGTCGACGCTTGTCGGGCCCCGCCGTGCACACATCCGTCGGTTCCGGGGCTGGAAGGGGCAGGTTGCCGGCCGCCTACTGGTTGGCGTGGACCAGCATGGTGGCGACCGGCTCGGTCGAGGTGTGCCTGAACCTGTGGGCCGGCGACGAACTGCGCAGCCACGCGAGCGTCTCGCCCGGGGTGGCCACGGCGGCGCTGTCGGCGATCATCGGTGGGATGTTCGTCGGCCGGCTGTTCGGCACCCGGCTACTGCTCCGGTTCGCCGCGCCGCGGGTGCTGCTCGGGGCGCTCGCGCTGAGCGCCGCCGGCTTCACCGTGTTCTGGGTGGCCACCACCGCCTGGCTCGCCATCGTTGGGCTGCTCGTCTGCGGGCTCGGCAACGCGCTGCACTACCCGCTGGCGATCGCGATCGCGATCGATCACAGCGCCGGGCAGCCCGACCTCGCCGCCGCCCGCGGCGGCTACGCGATGGGCGTCGGCTTCGGGCTGGCCCCGTTCGTGCTGGGCTCGCTCGCCGACGCGGCCGGCCCGCACCGGGCATTCCTGCTTGTGTACGGGTTGCTCGCGGGCGCGGCGGTGGTGGTGTGGCGGCTGCTGCGGCTGCCGCCTACCCCCACAGCGTCGTCAGCGGCACCCCGAGCGAGGCGAGCAGGTCGCGCAGCAGAGGCATCGACAGGCCGACCACCGTCCCGTGGTCACCCTCGATCCGGGTGACGAAGGCGCTGCCGATGCCGTCGATGGTGAACGCGCCGGCCACGTGCAGCGGCTCGCCCGTCGCCACGTAGGCGTCGATCTCGGCATCACTGACGTCGGCGAAGTGGACGGTGGTGGCGGCGACAGCGGCGGCCCGCTTGCCGGTGGCGGTGTCGATCAGGCAGTGCCCTGTGTGCAGGACTCCGGCCCGGCCGCGCATGCGCTGCCATCTCGCGCGCGCGTCGGCGGCGTCGGCGGGCTTGCCGAGAACCCGACTGTCGAACGCGAGGACGGAGTCGCAGCCCAGCACCAGGGCCGGCCGACCTTGGCACTGGGCCGCGACCGCTTCGGCCTTGAGCCGGGCGAGCGTGCCGGAGACCTCGGCCGGGTCGGTGGAGTCCACGACCGACTCGTCCACGTTGCTGACGATCACCTCGGGCTCGATGCCCGCGTTGCGCAGCGTGTTCAGCCGGGCCGGCGAGGCGGAGGCGAGGATCAGCGCGGTCACCCCGGGCACGTTACGCGGCGGCCCACTGGGCGCGGCGGCGGTGGGCATGCTCCTCGTACCTACGCGTCGATCTTGCACTTGTGGTGCCGGAGTCTGCCCTGGTTCATCCCTGTTCAGAACCCACCACAACTGCAAGATCGACGTATGGGGCGTGGTGGGTCAGTGCACCGGCAGGGCGGAGGCGCGCCACGCGTCCGGGCCGGGGCGGCCAGCGAGCAGCGGGCGGGCACTCGTGCGCCAGCGGGACGGCGGCGCCGGCTCCTGAGACGCACCGGTGGGGTGCGCCGCGGCCAGTAGCACCACGGTCACCGCGGCGAGCTCCTCCTCGGTGGGGCGGCCGGCGAGAACCCGCAGCTCGTGCACGTGCCGTTCCCCTTTCGAGTTCCGATCGATGCCCAGCATAGGTGCTTCGAGAGGCCATACTCGAAACGGACGAATCGGGGTGGTGACTTCGTGGGCGTGCGGAAGCTGAGCGGGGCAGCGGGCGCACTGACGATCCTCCTGATGCTGCTGGGCCTGCTGGTTCCAGCGGTGCCTGCCCGGGCCGACGACCCGGAGCCGTTCGCCCGGTCGGCGGCCACCACGTATCAGGTGACGATGGTCGCCCGGGCCTGCGCCGGCTACGCCGACGTGATGGCCAACCAGGTCCGGGACGACGCCGCCGAGAGCCCCGGCCGCCCGGGGCACGACAGCCCGTACAAGCCCGGCCAGGCTGTCGACCCCGACGTCGAGGACCGCTCCGCCTGCGAGCCGCTGCCCGGCGTCTCCTTCACGCTGGGCGGTGGGCGGGAGAAGAAGGGGCCGCTGTCGTCGGTCGCCGGCGCCGGCAAGGCCGTCACCACGGCCGACGAGACGCCGCGGCTCGACGCGCTCGGCCGGCCAGCCGGCGGCCCGCTGCGCGGCGCGGTCACCGTCACGCTGACCGAGGACCAGGTGAACCTCGCCGGCAAGCGCCAGCTCTGGGTGCAGGGCGGCACGCCCCAGGCCCCGGTGCCCACCGGCCACAGCTTCGCGGTGCTCCGCTGCGGCATCGACGGCCGCACCGGCGGCAACACCCAGTGGATCGGGTACCCCACCGGCGCCCGGCACGTGTTCTGCTACGCCTACTACGTGCGCGGGGCCACCGCCACGGGCACGCTCACCGTGAAGCTGCGCACGTCGCGGGCGGTGGGCTACCCGCAGCGCGTCCCGTTCACCTCCACGCTCAGCCAGAGCGGGACCTTCACCCTGACGGCCGACAGCAGCGAGACCTCGTTCGTCCGGCTCTCCGGCGAGGCGCATCGGATCCAGCCCCAGCTGCCGGCCGGATGGCAACTGGCCGACGTGTCGTGCGCGGCGTCGAAGACGTCGGTCGACCACACGAGCGGCCTGGCCCAGGTCACGCTGGTGGCGGGCGAGAACGTCGTCTGCTCGTACGTGCTGGCCCCGCCGACGGCGCCGTCCGGCCTCACCGTGCGCGCGTACGCGGAGGGCGGCTCCGGGGCGTTCGGCGTGACCGTCACGTCCGGCGGGGCCGGCGGGTCGGCGCCGGTGTCGCTGGCGCTCACGGCCGCCCCGCGCGGCGACGGCTCGGCCGCGACGGCGACCGGCGCCGACCTGAGCGGGCTGGCCCCTGGGCAGTACTCGGTGACGGTGACGTTCCCGACGGCCGACGCGTCGCAGTGGTCGCTCGCGGGAGCCGCGTGCAACGGCTCGCCGGTGTCGCCGCGCGACCGCACGGTTGACGTGACCGTCGGCGCCGGCGCGGTCACCGACTGCGTGCTCAAGCTGGTCCGCAAGCAGGGATCGATCGCGCTGAAGGTGGTCACCCAGGGCGCCGTCGCCTCGGCCGGGTTCTCGCTGGCGCCGGCCGCGACGTCCGAGGCGGGCTGGTGGGGCGCCGCCACGACGTCCCGCCAGTCGGCGCCGACCCCGGCGACCGGGGACGTCCCGGCGTCCCTCCCGTTCGGCTCCTACGTGCTGACGCCCGTGCCGCCGCTCGCCACCGTGGACTCCGCCTGGAAGCTCACCTCCCTGGGCTGCAGCCCGGGCGCCTCGGGCGGTCCGGACACCGAGTCGATCAAGGTCGACCTGACCGCGCAGGCGGCGGCCGTCGAGTGCACGGCGACCTACGCTGCGGTCAAGGCCGCCCAGTTGCGGCTGCGCCTGCAGGTCGACAGCGGGGCGCCCCGGCCGGAGGCGGTCGCGCTCGACGTGACCTGCGTCGACGGGTCCGCCGGCCGGGTCGTGATCGGCGGCGGGCTGGAGGGCCCGGCCGACCTGCCGCGTCCGCTGGTGTTCGCTGCGGACACCAACTGCACTGTCGCGCTCGGCGAGGGCACGGAGCGGCCGGTGAACGCGTCGCTGGTGAACGAGTCGGCCGCCGGGAACGCGCCGCTGCCGCTGCCGGCGACCGTGGCCGTGACCGTGGCGGGATCGGACGCGTCGGCGTCCGGACCCGCCGACCTGCGGCTCACCGTGGCGCTCACCTACGGCGCCGGCATCGGCGAGCGGCGCAAGGCGGGCACGATCGACTCGTTCGGCTTCCTGCCGGTGGCTCTGATCGGCTCCGGCCTCATCGGGATCGGCGCCGCGGTCCTCCTGGTGCTGGTCGCCCGTCGGCGGATGGGTCTGGACTAGAGCGGGATGTTGCCGTGCTTCTTCGGCGGCAGGGTCTCGCGCTTGGTGCGCAGCATGCGCAGACCCCGGACCACCTCCATCCGGGTCGTCGACGGCTTGATGACGCCGTCGACGTAGCCGCGCTCGGCCGCCACGTACGGGTTGGCCAATGTGTCCTCGTACTCGCGGATCTTCTCCGCCCGGACCGCCACCGGATCGTCGGCGTCCCGAAGTTCCTGCCGGTAGAGGATGTTCACCGCGCCCTGCGCGCCCATCACCGCGATCTGCGCGGTCGGCCAGGCGAAGTTCAGGTCGGCGCCCAGGTGCTTGGAGCCCATGACGTCGTACGCCCCGCCGTACGCCTTGCGCGTGATCACGGTGACCTTCGGCACGGTGGCCTCGCCGTACGCGTAGATCAGCTTGGCGCCGCGCCGGATGATGCCGTCCCACTCCTGGCCGGTGCCGGGCAGGAACCCGGGCACGTCGACGAACGTCAGCAGCGGGATGTTGAACGCGTCGCAGGTGCGCACGAACCGGGCGGCCTTCTCGGAGGCGGCGATGTCCAGGCAGCCGGCCAGCACCATCGGCTGGTTCGCCACCACGCCCACCGGATGCCCCTCGACCCGGCCGAACCCGACCACGATGTTCTGCGCGTACAGCGGCATGACCTCCAGGAACTCGCCGTCGTCGAGCACGGCCCCGATGACCGTGTGGATGTCGTAGGGCTGGTTCGCCGAGTCGGGGATCAAGGTGTCGAGCGCGAGGTCGACGTCGGATACCGACAGATCAGGAGAAGTCGCGAAGACGGGCGGCTCGTCCAGGTTGTTGCTCGGCAGGTACGACAGCAACGCCTTCACGTACTCGATCGCGTCCTCCTCGTCGGACGCGAGGTAGTGCGCGTTGCCGCTCTTGGTGTTGTGCGCGCGCCCGCCGCCGAGGTCCTCGAACTCGACGTCCTCGCCGGTCACCGTCTTGATGACGTCCGGACCCGTGATGAACATGTGCGAGGTCTTGTCGACCATCACGGTGAAGTCGGTGATCGCCGGCGAGTAGACGGCGCCACCCGCGCACGGCCCCATCACGATCGAGACCTGCGGGATCACGCCGCTGGCCCGCACGTTGCGGAAGAAGATCTCTCCGTACAGCCCGAGCGAGACCACGCCCTCCTGGATGCGCGCGCCGCCGGAGTCGTTGAGCCCGATCACCGGGCACCCCGTCTTCATCGCCAGGTCCATGACCTTGACGATCTTCTCGCCGAACACCTCGCCGAGGCTCCCGCCGAACACCGTGAAGTCCTGCGCGAACACGCACACCGGCCGCCCGTCGACGGTGCCGTACCCGGTGACCACGCCGTCGCCGTACGGCCGGGACGCGTCGACACCGAACGAGGTCGCCCGGTGCCGGGCGAACTCGTCGAGTTCGACGAACGAGTCCTTGTCCAGCAGCAGTTCGATCCGCTCGCGGGCGGTCTTCTTACCGCGGGCGTGCTGCTTGTCCACCGCGCGCGCCGACCCGGCGTGGACCGCTTCGTCCAGCTTCTGCTCGAGGTCGGCGATGCGCCCGGCGGTCGTGTGGATGTCGGGCTCAGCCATGCGCGGATACTAGCCGGGTGACCAGTCCGTACACCGATCTCGCCCGGCCGCCGCTGCACGCCACCGCGCTGAAGCGGGCGCTGGTCGTCCCCGGCGGTCTCTATACGGAGCTGCGGGTCGTCGCCGAGACCGCGTCGACGAACGCCGATGTGGCGGCGGCCGCGCGCGCCGGCGCCGCCGAGGGCCTGGTGATCACGGCGGAGAGCCAGGTCGCGGGCCGGGGCCGGCAGGGCCGAGGGTGGTCCATGCCGCCGCGGTCCGGGATCGCGGTCTCGGTCCTGCTCCGCCCCGACGCCTTACCGCCCGCGAAGTACGGCTGGCTGCCCCTGCTGGCGGGCGTGGCTGTGGTCGAGGCGGTGCGCCGCGTCGCCGACGTGGACGCCGCGCTCAAGTGGCCCAACGACCTGCTGGTCGGCGGCCGCAAGTGCGGCGGGGTGCTCGTCGAGGTGCACGACGGCGCCGTCGTCGTCGGCATCGGCGTCAACACGTCGCTGACGGCCGCGGAGCTACCGGTGCCGGCGGCGACCTCGCTGGCGCTGGCCGGCGCCGCCGCCGACCGCGACCCGCTGCTGCGGGCGCTGCTGCGCCGGCTCGCCGACCACTACCGGCAGTGGCTGGCGGCGGGCGGCGACCCGGTGGCGTCCGGGCTGCGGGAGAACTACCTGTTGCACTGCTCGACCGTCGGCCGCGACGTGCGCATCGACCTGCCGGGCGGCGCGAGCGTCAGCGGCCCGGCCGAGGACATCGATGCCGACGGCCGGGTCGTGGTGGCCGGAACGGCATACGCCGCTGGGGACGTTGTGCACCTGCGTTAGGCATGAGGGGCTAGCCTGGCCGCCGTGGGGTTCCCGGACAGCATTCTGACCTCCGACGAGGAGGTCGTCCTGCACCTGCGTCCGCACTGGCGGCGGCTGGTGGCGCCGATCGGGTGGCTGGTGCTGGTGGTGGCGGCGGTGATCGCCGGGGTGGTGCTCTGGGGTGGCACCGGCGCACTGGTTCTCGCCGTCATCGGCGTGGGCCTGCTCGCCTGGCTGACGCTGTGGCCGTGGCTGGAGTGGCGCACCACGCACTACGTGTTCACGAGCGAGCGCGTCCTGCTGCGCGAGGGGGTGCTGGCCAGGCACGGCCGGGACATCCCGCTGGCCCGGATCAACGATGTGGCGTTCTCGCACTCGCTGCTCGAGCGCATGCTCGGCTCCGGCACGATGACGATCGAGTCGGCCGGCGAGCGCGGCCAGGTGATCCTCTCCGACCTGCCCCGGGTGGAGCACACCCAGAGCGTGCTCTACGAGTTGGTCGAGGCGGACCGGTTGCGGCCGGCGGCCGTCGAGGAGGAGAAGCCCTCGTGATCCTCGGCCGCGGCACGCTGTGCGCGTAGCTCGACCTCGAGCGGCGCGGTGAGGTTCTGGAACTGCTCCTCCTCCGCGTACGCCTCGGCCAGCGCCTCGGCGGCGGTGGTGGGCGGCGCGTGGTCGGCCGGGTGCGGCCGGAACACGAGCGTGCGGTAGGCCCAGAACCGGAACATCGTGGCCAGGGTGATGCCGGCCAAGGTGGCGACGTTGAACCAGATCCGGTCGCGGGTCTCGTTCAGACCGAACCCGTACTTGCCGACCGCGATGACGCCGCTCTGGATGAGCATGCCGGCGACGTTGAAGCCCACGAACAGCACGTATTCGCGGCGAACGGCCGACTTCGATCGACCCCGGTACGTCCAGTACCGGTGGCCGACGTAGGCGAGCGTCGTGGTGATGGCGGTCGCGACGACCGTCGCCTTGACCGCGCCCATCGCCATCGTCAGATTGAAGATGGCGAAATAGAGCAGCGCGTTGACGACACCGATCATGCCGAAAGCCACCGCTTCGGGCGCGAGGTTTCGCAGCCGGTGCGGCAGGACGGAGTTGATCGAGGCGACTGAGGCTAGGCGCACTCCGGCAACTGTACGGGAGCGGTCAAGCCGGTGCATTGCGGCGCGATCTCAATATGGGTGACGTCTGCGATACCTGTGCAAAGCGTTACGGAAGCGCTACTCGGGTTGGCGCTTCTCGCGGAAAACGATTGTCCGGTAGGACCAGAACCGGAATATCGTTCCGAGTGCGCCACCGACGATCATCTTCGAGAAGTTCTCGGCCAACGGGGTCTTGAAAGCGGGCCACACCGAACCCAACCCGTAGGTGCTGATTCCCAGACAGGCGAGTGCGATCAGCAGACCCACCGCGTTGAAGAAGAAATACAAGGCATATTCGCGCTTGAGGCCGGACCGTTCCCGGTGCCGCCAGGTCCAGAAACGGTTGCCGATGAAGGCGACAGTCGAACCCAGCACCATCGAGATGGTGGCGCTGGTCAGGCTCTCGACGCCCATCTTGTAGTTGAGGACGTTGAACACCGTCAGGTCGACGACGAACGCGACGATGCCGACGACCCCGAACTTGCTCACCTCGTGCACCAGGTGGGCGAACCGGTGGTACAGCCCGCGGACGAGGCCGGGCGGCGCCGTGGGCGCGTGAACCGCCTCGTCGAGGTCCGCCGCGGCGCCGGTCAACTCGACGGCGGCCGACGCGGTGTCCACCGGATGGGTGACCCCGTCGGGGTCGGCCGGCGGCGCGCTGCTGTCGTGGTGAGTCGAGGACACGCTGCGAGCGTACGTGATTGCTGCTCGGCGCTCAGATGTCGCAGTGCCGGCCCCGTTTCCGGCGATCTTGGACGTGTACTGCCGCTGGGAAGTAGTTGACGTCCAAGATCGCGGGGGTGGGGGCGAGCGGTGGCGAGATTTGCGTGGATGTGCGCGGTACGCCGGAGAAACGGGCGCAACTGCGCGGGAAGGCCGAAGAATCGGCATCTTGTGCAAAGTTTCACAAGGCCCGTAAGCTGCCCACTCCGTGGGAGGGGCTTACGCTGTCGGCATCCCCGAAACGCCCCGCGTCGCCGGCAAGCCGTCGCGACGCCATGCCGACGCAAGCCGACCGCGAGGAGAAGCTTATGTCCGCTCCGGCCACGACTGCGGGGCTTGACGACGCCCCCACCAACCATCCGAAGTTGATCGCCTGGGTCCGCGAGGTCGCCGAGCTCACCACGCCCGACGAGGTGGTCTGGTGCGACGGCTCCGCCGAGGAGTGGACGCGGCTCACCGACGAACTCGTCGAGACCGGCACCCTCGTGCGCCTTTCCGAGGCGAAGCGGCCGAACTCGTTCTGGGCCCGCACCGACCCCACCGACGTGGCGCGCGTCGAGGAGCGCACCTTCATCTGCTCCGTCGCGGAGTCCGACGCCGGCCCCACCAACAACTGGATGGCACCGGCCGAGATGAAGCGGACGATGACCGACCTGTACCGCGGCTGCATGCGCGGGCGCGTCATGTACGTCATCCCGTTCTGCATGGGCACGCTCGACGCGGAGAACCCGATGTTCGGCGTGGAGCTCACCGACAGCGCCTACGTGGTCGCCAGCATGCGGATCATGACCCGGATGGGCGCCGACGTGCTCGCGCGGATGGGCGACGACGCGGCATTCGTCTCGTGCCTGCACTCGGTGGGCAGTCCGCTCGACGACGGCGCCGCCGACGTCGCCTGGCCCTGCAACGACACCAAGTTCATCTCCCATTTCCCGGAGACCAGGGAGATCTGGAGCTTCGGGTCCGGCTACGGCGGCAACTCCCTGCTCGGCAAGAAGTGCTATGCGCTGCGCATCGCCAGCGTGATGGCGCGCGATGAGGGCTGGCTCGCCGAGCACATGCTGATCCTCAAGCTCACCTCGCCCGAGCGGAAGACGTACTACATCGCGGCCGCGTTCCCGTCGGCCTGCGGCAAGACCAACCTGGCCATGCTCGAGCCGACCATTGCGGGTTGGAAGGTCGAGACGCTCGGCGACGACATCGCCTGGATGCGGTACGGCGACGACGGCCGGCTCTACGCCACCAACCCGGAGTACGGCCTGTTCGGCGTCGCGCCGGGCACCGACTACCGCACCAACCCGAACGCCATGCGGACGCTGGCGCGGGGCAACTCGGTGTTCACCAACGTCGCCCGCACCGACGACGGCGACATCTGGTGGGAGGGCATGGGCGAGCCGCCCGCGCACCTCATCGACTGGAAGGGCAACGACTGGACGCCCGACTCGGGTGAGCTGTCCAGCCATCCGAACTCCCGCTTCTGCACGCCGATCAACCAGTGCCCGATCCTCGCGCCGGAGTACGACGACCCGAAGGGCGTCCCGATCGACGCGATCCTGTTCGGCGGGCGCCGCCGCGACACGATTCCGCTGGTCACCGAGGCGCGCGACTGGATCCACGGGGTGTACCTGGGCGCCACGCTGTCGTCGGAGACGACGGCCGCGGCGGCCGGCAAGGTCGGGGTGGTGCGCCGCGACCCCATGGCGATGTTGCCTTTCATCGGCTACAACGCCGGCGACTACTTCGCGCACTGGATCGCCATGGGCAAGGGCGTCGACGGCGACGCCAGCAAGCTGCCGAAGATCTTCTACGTCAACTGGTTCCGGCGCGGCGACGACGGCCGGTTCCTGTGGCCCGGCTTCGGCGAGAACTCCCGGGTGCTCAAGTGGGTCGTCGAGCGCATCGAGGGCCGTGCCGACGCCGTGGAGAGCCCCGTCGGCATGGTGCCCGCCGCCACCGCGCTCGACACCGAAGGGCTCGCCGTCGACATGGCCGACCTCGAGGCGGCGCTGCGCGTCGACGTCGACGAGTGGCGCGCCGAGATTCCGCAGGTCGACGAGTGGTTCGCCAAGTTCGGCGACAGGCTTCCCGGCGTCTTGTGGGCCGAGTTGGACGCCCTGAAGGCACGACTCGGCATCGAGCCGGCTGTCGACTGAACCGGCGAGATCGTCGGCCGGTCCCGGCCGTGTCCGGCCGACGATCGTTCGGTTTCTGCTGATCGTGGGGATCGCTACGCTGAACCGCGTGACTGTGCGCGACCTCGTCTACCGCGTCTACGAGCGGCGGCTGCTGCGGTCCCTCGCCGGCAAGCCGCATCCGCGGCACGTCGGAGTGCTCTGTGACGGCAACCGGCGGTGGGCCCGGGAGATGGGCTACGTCGACCCGAACGACGGGCACCGGGTGGGCGCCGAACGGATCAAGGACCTGGTGCGCTGGTGCGACCAGGCCGGCGTCGAGCACGTCACGTTGTGGCTCCTGTCCACCGACAACCTGTCCCGCCCGGCGGCCGAGCTCGACCCGCTGCTGCGGATCATCGAGACCCTGGTGACCGAGCTCGCCGCCGAGACCAACCCGTGGCAGCTCAAGATCGTCGGCGCGCTCGACATGCTGCCCGGCCCCACGGCGACGCTGCTCAAGGCCGCCGAGGAGCGCACCGAGGGACGCGCGGGTGGCGCGCAGCTGAACATCGCGGTCGGCTACGGCGGGCGCCGCGAGATCGCCGACGCCGTCCGTTCGCTGCTGCAGGAGCACGCCCGCGCCGGTACCTCGATCGAGGAACTGGCCGAGTTGATCGACACCGAACACATCGCCGAGCACCTGTACACCCGCGGCCAGCCCGATCCGGACCTGCTCATCCGCACGAGCGGCGAGCAGCGGCTGTCCGGATTCCTGCTGTGGCAGAGCGCCAATTCGGAGTTCTACTTCTGCGACGTCTACTGGCCCGAGTTCCGGCGGACCGACTTTCTGCGCGCGCTGCGCTCCTACGCCAACCGTCAGCGCCGATTCGGCACCTGACCTGCACCAGTGAGTCGGCTAGCCGAAGCGTTGCCCAACGGTTAGCGTCTTTGGTGCGGAGCAGGGGTTTCCGGCTCCGTCCGGCGGGCCCGGGCCGTGATCGTCGACGAACGCGGGAAGCGCACCCGATTCCCGCGCCGGGGCCGGCGGTGGCGTCGCATGTGGGCCGGGGGTGCCCGCCCACCGGAGTGGCCCTGTGACTGTTCGTCGTTCCAGCTCGCGGGGCACTGTCCCGCAGCAGGCCTCCGCTTCCCCGTCCGCCGGCGCCGCAGCCGGAACTCCCGCGAAGAAGACCCGTTCCCGCGCCCGCGCGGCCGCCACCGATAGCGAGCCCGCCCCAGCGAGGCGCACGATCGTCCTCGACACCTCCGTTCTGCTCTCGGATCCCGGCGCGTTCCACCGCTTCGAGGAGCATGAGGTCGTCCTGCCGCTGGTGGTGATCTCCGAGGTCGAGGCCAAGCGGCACCATCCCGAACTCGGCTGGTTCGCCCGGCGCTCGCTGCGCTACCTCGACGACCTGCGGGTCAAGTACGGCCGGCTGGACCAGCCGGTGCCCGTCACCGACGTTGGCGGAACGCTTCGGGTGGAGCTCAACCACGCCGACCCGACCGCGTTGCCGCTGGGCTACCGCAACGAGACGAACGACGCGCGCATCCTCACCGTCGCGCTCGGGCTCGCGGCCGAGGGGCGCGACGTCACGCTCGTCACCAAGGACATGCCGTTGCGCGTCAAGGCCGCGGCGGTCGGCCTGCGGGCCGACGAGTACCGCCAGTCGCCGGTCGGCGACCCGACCTGGACCGGCATGGTCGAGTTGGCGATCTCCGAGGAGGAGGTCAAGCGGCTGTACGCCGGCGAGGCGCTGGACCTGCCGGCGGCCCTGGACCTGCCCGTGCACACCGGCCTGGTGCTGCAGTCCAACAACGGCTCGGCGTTGGGGCGCCTGGGCGTCGACAAGGGCGTCCGCCTGGTGCGCACCGACCGCGACACGTTCGGGCTGCGCGGCCGCTCGGCCGAGCAGCGGGTCGCGCTCGACCTGCTGCTCGACGAGAGCATCGGCATCGTGTCCCTCGGCGGCCGGGCCGGCACCGGCAAGTCCGCCCTGGCGCTGTGTGCCGGGCTGGAACTGGTGATGGAGCGGCGCAAGCACAAGAAGGTGGTCGTCTTCCGGCCGCTGTACGCGGTCGGTGGCCAGGAACTTGGCTACCTGCCCGGCTCCGAGGCCGAGAAGATGGCGCCGTGGGCCCAGGCCGTGTTCGACACGCTCGGCGCCGTCGTGCACGACAACGTGCTCGAGGAGGTGGCCGCGCGGGGCATGCTCGAGGTGCTGCCGCTGACCCACATCCGGGGCCGCAGCCTGCACGACGCGTTCGTGATCGTCGACGAGGCGCAGTCCCTCGAACGGGGCGTGCTGCTCACCGTGCTGTCGCGGATCGGCACCGGGTCCCGGGTGGTGCTCACGCACGACGTCGCCCAGCGCGACAACCTCCGGGTGGGCCGGTACGACGGCATCGCGGCGGTCATCGAAGTGATGAAGGGACATCCCCTTTTCGCTCACATCACGTTGACGCGTTCGGAACGCTCCGCAATCGCAGAGGTCGTCACGGATCTCCTGGAAGACGAGCCGTTTTCTCCCTGAGCGGTCCCTTTTACCGAACTTCGTCCTGTGACAAGAGTCACAAGCGCCCGGGTCCAACTCGCACGCTGGGTGGTCCTTGGGTCAGTGTGTTCGACGGACTCCGCCGGCTTCGGTCGGGGAGTCCGTCGATCGGTCGGGGAACCCTCGACGGCCGGTCGGCGTACCTCAGGTCGGATCCTGGCGTAACCGCCAGGGTTGGGCCTGGGGCGGACGTGCGCGGCGCAAGGTGCCGCTAGCGTGCCGGACCCTGTCCCCGACGAAGGGAACGTTTTGTGATCCGGCTGTGGAACCGGGTCGGCCTGTATCGCACGCTCGCTGTGCTGCTCCTGGTGGGAGCGGTCGCAGGCGGCGTCGCAGTCGCGGCAGACCGGCCTACCCAGCAACCGAAGGCGGCCGACGCGGCGCCGGACCTCGGCCCCCTCGATCGGGAGGCATTGGAACGGCAGGACGCGGAGCGCGCCGAAGCCGATCGGGCGGCCCGGGAAGACGCCCAACGCAAGGCGAACGAGGCGGCCGCGGCCGCGGCGGAGCAGGCGAAGACGCCGTCCGCCAAGCCGTCGGCCAAGCCGAGCGGCACCAGCACGGGAAAGCCCGGCAAGCCGATTCCGGCGGGCCCGCCGAACTGCGACGCGAGCAACTTCAAGAACCCCAACGCGGCGAACAAGTCGACCGGTTGCAAGCTGCTCTCGGAGTTCGGGTTCGGCCTCGAGCAGATGAGCTGCCTGGAGAAGCTCTGGATCCGGGAGAGCCAGTGGAACCCGGCCGCGCGTAACCCGAGTTCGGGCGCCGGTGGGATCCCGCAGGCGCTGCCGATGAGCAAGATGTCGAAGTTCGGCTCGGACTACGCGACCAACCCGGCCACCCAGATCCGCTGGGGACTCGACTACATCAAGGGCCGGTACGGAAGCCCCTGCGGGGCGTGGGCTCACTCCGAGTCCACCGGCTGGTACTAGATCGGCACCCGTCGAACGGGGCCGCGCGGCATCGCGCGGCCCCGTTCGCGTTGCGCTTCTCTTAAGGAACTGCTAACTATCTCTGCGTGACAGCGGCGGATTTCCGACCCGAGTCGACCCGCTTCGGCACGGACGCGTTCTACGCGGCCATCGGCCGGGCGTTCGTGGCCATGTGCGCGTTCGTACCGGTGCTGTTCGCGATCGAGCTCGTCGACATGCAGCTGGACCACCGGCTCGACTGGGCCGGCGGCATCAAGCCGCGGGTCATCACCGGCCTGGACGGCATCCTGTTCGCCCCGCTGCTGCACGCCGGCTTCGCGCACCTGCTCGCGAACAGCGTGCCGTTGATCCTCATGGGCACGTTCGTGCTGGCCGACGGCGCGAAGCGGTTCCTGCTCTCCACCGCGCTGATCGCGGCGGTCAGCGGTCTCGGCGTCTGGTTTCTCGGCCCCGCGGACTCGCTGACCGTCGG
>Ga0111538_10001668_pt1 | contig 31327 bp, 25 predicted proteins | sample SoiMethybrSBSTD1_FD_79669 | JGI IMG/M metagenome (GOLD analysis project Ga0111538, IMG submission 79669) | Bulk soil microbial communities from a Populus tree surrounding site in Tennessee, USA - Soil MetaG P. TD hybrid SBSTD1 (version 2)... | ecosystem: Environmental > Terrestrial > Soil >... | reverse complement strand
GTGCTGTTGCCCGACCCGTTGACCGTTTCCGTACTGGCGTATGTGGAATTCAAGAACGTGTACCCGCTGCCGACAATCACTTTCTTCTTGAACGTCCTCGACAGCGAAACCTCCACCCCTTCCCGCTTCGTTCTGCCGAAGTTCCGGAAATATCCAAATCCCGATTGCGTCGAAGTGACGAAGAGGATGTCGTCGTAATTGTTCGCGACGAAGTATCCGAAGCTCCACAAAAACGGGCTGGCGGTCAGGCTTCGAATGCCGGTCTCAAAGGTTCGCGTCACCACTTGCTGAAGAGGAGGATCCCCAGCCATAGCGTTCGGCAACTTGCACGGCTGAGCCGGATCGGCGCACCCGAGTTCAATGGAGGTCGCGGCGCGACTGCCTTCGCTATACCCGAAGTAAAGGTTGATCGCTTCAACAGGCGTATATGTGACGCCTGCAGCCGGATTGAATCGACCGAATGCATGGTTTCCGTCAAGGGAACCGGGTCCGCCGCCGGGTTGAATGCCGTCCCGGTTATGAACCGAAGTGCGGTTGAACCGCCCGGACATTGTGAAATGCCACGGTCCGAGCGATGTCGCGTCGGTGGCGTAGAGACTCCATGTCTGAACATTTCCCCCCAAGTCCACGCGCGCGTCAAAAGGTTCGCCATCAATCACGCCGCCGGAAACGCCGTCGGCAAAGGCCTGCAGACCCGTAACACTGCGGTCAGGATTCAGATAGCCCAGTTCCGTAGACTGGCCGAAGCCGATACGGCTGCGGTCAAACGCAGCTCCTGCTGTGAATTGGTTTTGAGAGCGGCCCATGGATCCGTAAAGCGTGAACTGTCCGGAGACACCGAAATTGCGTTGAGAGAGTCGCGAGCGATTTATGAGCCCGTTGCACTTCTCTGCCGGTTCGTCGTTCAGGAGGACATTGGCGACACAGCGCCACGACGGAAACGGGGTGTTGTCGGAGTTGGCTCCGCTGGCCGGGAACCCGGTATATCCGGCACCGGCGAGAGCAACCTGTTCAGCGGAACTCGGCTGATAGAGGGACTGGTCCAACGACTCTTCATTGATGTCGGCGTTCAGCGTTCTGGTCCGAATATTCCGATAGTAGACATTGCCGGAAAGAATCGCGCGCGCGGAAAGACGCCTGCGGGCTTCAAGATTCAACAGCGCAGACTTGTTATGCGTGTTGTCAGGCCGCGTGTAAATACTCGTATAGTCGCGGTCCAGGAGACGTCGTTCCTGGAGCGCGTTGCCGTTCATCGAGTTATTCGCCAGCCCCACAGACAGGCTGATGTCGTTACGACCTTCGCGCCGACCGAACTTCGAGAAGATCTGCCGGATGTCGGTGTGAGAGTCCGTGCGCCAGCCGTTCTCACCAAAGCGGTTGCCTGCAACGTACCAGTGCCACCCTTTCGGGTTTGACCCTCCGTATTCGAACTCGAGCGCGCGTCGGCCGTGGCTTCCGTATGACAATTCAACGGAGCCTCCCGGCGCCTTCATCCCATCTTTTGTTTGAATGGAAATGGCGCCGCCAAGCGTGTTCAAACCGAAGAGAGGATTTGAGCCAGGCATTAGCGTCGTCGACGAGATTGCGACGCGCGGAATGAGGTCCCAGCTGACCACGTCCCCGAACGGCTGATTCAGCCGGACTCCGTCCATATAGACGGAGATTCCTTGAGGTGTCCCCAGTAGCGGCGACGCCGTATAACCGCGGTAGTTCACATCAGGTTGGAATGGATTGCCTTGAATCTCATTGACGTTGACGTTCGACAGCCGGCGGTTCAGGAGGTCTGCCAGATCGAGCGCACCTGATTTATCGAGATCTTTCTCGCTCAGTGATCGAACCGGCGCAGGAATTTCGTTGATCGGCAGATCCACCCCGGGCAGAGGTGTCGTTGAGATCACATCCACTTTTGTTCCAGGAATTACAGGCGTATCGGCCGTTCCCGAGTCCTGGCCGGCAGCAGAAGACCACGAGCAGAAGGCGAAAAACAGCAAACGCAAGCTCAGATTCAACCGGAATTGTCGATTCGGCATTGCTGGTGAGTATGCCATTGTCGGAAAGAATTCGCCCTAGCTGGTGTTATCATCTCAACACGCCGAATTAAGGAGTTTCTGGATATGCCGGAAGTAGAAGTAAAGAACCCCGAAATCACGCCCAAGCCCAAGTGCCTGCGCTGCGGATCGGAGCACACTGTTTCCGATCTTGGGCACTGGCTACCCGGCTGGTTTACCTGCCAGATTTGTAATGTTCGATGGGAAGAAGACGAGTACGAATAGCCTGCACGATTAGCTGCTCCCCAATTCTTTCCTTGCCTTACGGAAGATGTCATCGAACATCGCTTCAGTAAGTTTACCGGTTAGCGTATTTTGCTGGCTCGGGTGATAGGAAGAAATCACCCGGGTTCCTTCCTCCATCGTGACGAATCCTCCATGTTGAAAAAGTGGCAAGGGCGAGGGATTTGACCAACCTAGAGATTTTCTGCTGGTGAAATACGCCTTGAACGCGATTGAGCCCAATGCGACAACGACGCGAACCGATGTCAGCCGTTGTAGCTCTTCAAGAAGGTAGGGGCGGCAGTTCTCAAACTCTTCAGGTGCAGGCTTGTTGTCTGGGGGAGCGCAGTGGACCGCCGCAGTGATAAAGCAATCGATGACCTGTAACCCGTCGTGTCGATCTGTGGATTGTGGCTGATTGGCGAACCCGAAACGATGCAGCGCCCGGTACAGCCAGTCGCCGGATCGATCTCCCGTGAACATTCGACCGGTTCGATTGCCGCCGTGCGCAGCAGGAGCGAGCCCGATGATGAGCAATTGCGCGTCGAGTGATCCAAGGCTGGGAACAGGCCGTCCCCAGTACTTCCAGTCTTTGAATCGTCGGACCTTCTCCATCGCGATTTCTTCGCGATACTCCGTCAGCCGTTTGCAGAGTCTGCAAGACTCGATCTCGTTTTGTGAGCGGCAGCTACTTTTCGCCAAGTGCCCGCAGAATCTTGAAGAAGATTTCGGTGTTGTCCTGGACGACCCCGAAGAGTTGTGCGCCCGGCCCCCGCGCGGATATCGGAACATCCACGGCCGAATGTCCTCCGAGGCCCCCTCCCGTTGCGGAAGGAGTGAGTGTGGTGTTCGGATTCAATTCTCGAATGTTTCTTGGCACATCGTAGACCCGGTTATCCTTCGGAGCATTGAATGAGCTCGCAAAGTCAAACGTTAGAGCAAACTCCGGTTGGAAGCTGTCCGGAAATCCGTCGAAGTTCTTGTCTTCGTATTCGGGGAATTCTCTCCCGCTCGGCCGTCCGTTCTCGTTGACTCCGGTTAGAACCAGCCCTGCGGTCTCGTGGTCCGCAGTCACGAGGATCAACGTGTCATTTCCGCGCTCTGCGCTCCACGCGCGAGCGATGCCAATGGCTTTGTCGAGTTCGATAAGTTCGTCTACGGCGCGGTTCGGATCGAACCGATGAAGCTCCCGATCGATGGAGCCGCCTTCGATCATCAGGAAAAAACCATTCGGGTTTTTGCCGAGAACATTCAGCGCCTGGCGTGTCATGAGTTCCAGCGTTGGCTGGTCCGGAAACTTTCCAAGCACTTCCTTTGCAGTAGAGTTGCCGGCCGCCGCGCGATTGCGGTCATAGCGGCTGGCCATATCACCGCCGTGAAAGAATCCAAGAAGCTTTTCGGCGCGTCCGGAGTGTTCGAGTTCCGAGGCTGTCGAAACGAACATGAATCCGGCTTTTTTGAATTCCTCGACGATGTTCCTTCCATCGAGGCGCGCGGAGGGGATGTTCCCGAGAAGGGGATGCTCCTGGGGTAGGAAGTACTTTGCTCCACCGCCGAGAATTACGCTGTGCCCGGAAGACAGCATCTGCTCCGCTATCGCGTTCTGCGCATAACGGACGGCGTGCGAACTGAACGCGCCTGGCGTGGAGTCGGTCACGGCAACGGTGCTGACCACGCCGGTCGACATGCGTCGCGTTCGTTGCAGGAACTCCGCGAGGTTTTCTACTCGAGGATTGTCGAGATAGGGGATTGCAGCCTCCGGATTGCGATCCAGGGCGCCATTGGCGACTACGGGACCTGTATTGTCGGGGAAAACTCCGTGCCAGTTGTTGAGGCTTTTATTTCCCGTCGCCCAGGCTGAAGCTCCGGGGGAGGAATCCGTAACCAGCGCATCCAGGCTCGACGTCATCACCAGGCCCACGGTTTCCAGCTGGTCCATTTCCAGAAGGCCCTTCATCCGCCCTCCGTCGATGCCTTTGCTCATCACGCGAGCCGCAGTGCGGATGGCGGAACCCATGCCGTCGCCAATAAACAAAATGACGTTGCGTGCGCGGTTGGGAGACGGTGGAAGATTCTGTATTTCGATAGTCGACGTCGCCGTCAATTTCATCCCATTGGCGTCCGTGAGTGTGGCTTTCAATTCGTACTTGCCCGGTCTCTCCAGGCTCCAGTTCCGGCGGGTCACGCCACCATTGGTCTGGTTGGACGCTCCGCGGCCGGCGGGTGAGGGCCGGAACGTTTTGAACTCTTCAGTGCCGAAAATTTCACGCTTTTGATCGTTGCCGTTCACCTCGATGGTGAATTGCCGTGGCGTTCCGCGAAGGTCGTCGGCTTCGACACGAACATCGAAGTGCTGACCCGGAGCAAAGGTTGCCCCCGGAGGAGGTATTACACGGAGAACGGTTTCGGCGCGTGCGCAGACAACAAGAGCGCTAAAGATAACTAAACCAAGGCCAATAGATCGCATTCAGTTCCTCGTAAAAGTGCCTAATCATACTTCAGGTGCTCTGGAAGGAAAGGGAATTTGGGTCGCTCTTCGATAGTGCAGTCTGAATTCCCGAAAGGCCTTGAAGCTCGCGCCACGTCCTGAGTTAGGGTGACAACGCTACTTGAAGCATCCTCTGGTACGAAAATCGGAAACTGGACGAATCCTGCATCTCAAAGCCGAAGGCCGAAGTATCAAGCACAAGTAGTCCTATGGTCGTCGCTGTACTTCGGACGTGGTCTGTCCAATGTGATACTTCGGCTTTCGGCTTTGAGATGCAGGATTTGTCCAATTTCCGATTTTCGTACCAGAGGATGCTCCACGTACGTTGGTTCCCTGAGTCAGGGGGCCGCGTTTGCTCACGATTCTAATGACCGCAAAAAGATTCCCGACAGTGGTACAGTGACGGACCGGATATATGGCTGCCGTCAGCGCGCTTCTTGAAAAATTATTGGATGACCGCGCGGCGATGACCGTTCCCGCTGCCGGGGTGCTCCTGCTCGCTGAACTTTCCGGCAATTCGATCGAACCTGCGCAGTTTCTTGAGGATCCACTGTGCCTCACGGTGCCTCCCTTCCTCGTTCCCCGCTACCTGGCGCAAGTCACGCTACGGGCATTGCGCGAAGAATACGAGACACTCGATGAACTCGTGGATTCTCTGCACGCTTTTCTCGATCGGAATCCCCCGACTCTCGAGCCGGGGCGGCAGGGTCGTCATGAAAGGGTTGTCATTCCGGAAGCTCGTGTCGTGGAGTTGCGAAAGCCCGTCAAGAACGATGCGGAAGACTGGGTGTCCGGTGTGGTTGCCCTCGTCACCTCGGGGCCGTTGAGAGGACAGGAAGTCGAACTGCGGTTTTCGGCCGCGGACAATCGGACGGCGTGTTTTCTGGTTTCCTGTCTTTGGATTCACTGCACGATCGCCGCATATAACCTGGTGGCCGGTGAAACAGAAGCGTCCTTTACCGCGAGTCCGGAGACGTTTCTTGTCATCGAGCCGATGCGCCAGATCAATGTCACCTCGGTGGCCCGAAGCCTGCGCTGCGGAAAGCCTCAGCTCGATCAGATCCGCCGGGGAAAAGGGGACACGACAGTCCAAACACTCAAGGGCACCGTCATTCATGCGATGTTTGACCGTCTCCTGGAAGGCGAGCGCGATCTTGAGGCGATCTGCGATGAGGTCCTGCCGGCATACGGCGTGCAACTCGCTTCCATTGTGGACGATTTCTTCGACGAGGCCGCCTTCAGAGCGGAAGTTCTCAGGCATCTCGACGCTCTCCGTTCTTTCATCACTTCAAATCCGCAGGTTCTCCGGGATCCTCAGATCGAATTGAAACGCTACTCGGCAACGCTGGGAATACAGGGGCGGATCGACGCGGTCTTTCGTCAGGACAACAGGCTGGACATCCTCGAACTGAAGACCGGCTCCCGTATTCGACTGGAAGACCACGCGCAGCTCTTCATCTATCGACTGCTGCTTTCCGACCTCATGCGCCGGTCGCGGCGCGACACCGGATCCGGAGTTGACGTTTCGGCCCGCCTGCTGTCGTCCACGGATGGATCGTTCGTTCCACTTCAGATTCAGACGGATTTCCATCAGGTGCTGGACGCGCGCAATCGCCTCCTGGCGATGCAGTTCGCGCTCGGTCTCCTTTCACCCCACTTTAAGTTTCGGTATGAGGGTTTCAATGACGAAGTGTGCGGTCCATGCCCCTCGTGGCTGCGGACGCAGTGCAAGGAGACAACAGAGATTTTCGGGGACCGGCCTGGTGCCGAAGAAAGCCCTCGTCTCGCTTACTTTCGGCGTTTCACTCGCCTTGTGGAGCGGGAGCGGTGGTCTATAGAGCAGGAACTTGCGGAACTGCTGGACGACAGCCGCATCGAAAGCCGTAGAAGAAACTTCCGCTGCCTGACCGATGTTCGCTGGGTTCCCGATGAGAAGCCGTTCTCATTTACATTCCGCGAGAACACCTCGGATTTGCAGGCAGGAGACGGTGTTCTGATCCACTCGGGCAACATTTCGAGCACGCCCACCTTTCATGGCTTTGTGGGCGCTATCGAAGCGGACCGTATTCGCGTTTCTATTCCGCTGAAGAATTTTTCGGGGAAGGTTTTTGAAGACCGCTCATGGATCATCGATCGCTTTCCATCGGACAGGACGGCAGAGGCGAGTCACACTGCCCTCTACGACTATCTGATCTCTCCTCTTCGCCCCATGGTGACATCCCGAGTGGATTCCGTAAGACGGACGCACGAGGCGGACACGTCGTCGCTATCGCTGAATCAGAGTCAGATTCACGCGATAGAACGATCCGCGGGTTGCAAGTCTTTCCATCTGGTCTGGGGACCACCCGGAACAGGCAAGACACGAATCATCGCAGAAATCATTCGACGAGTTTCGGGCCGCATCCTGTTGGGCGCCTTTACCAACACTGCTGTCGACAAGATGTTGATGTCTCTTCTCGATACAGATCCAACCGTGAAGTTTCTTCGGATGGGGCGCGCCTCAGATTCGCCGGAACTCGCTTCGAGATTGTCTTGTCCGGAAGATTACTTCTCTGAGGATCTTGCGTTGAAGCATCGCAGCGTTCACGCGATTCGCCGCGCAATGGATGCCGCGCCGATTGTAGCGGCCACGGCGCATCGCGCATGCACCATGCCGTACATTCGGCGGCGGGCATTTGAAATGACTATTGTGGATGAAGCCGGGCAATTGACCGAACCGCTCACCCTGGGGCTCACGCTGCGCTCCCGTCGCTTTGTTCTGATTGGCGATGACCGCCAGTTGCCTCCGGTGGTTCGAACACGTGAACTGGCTTTCTCAATGTTCGAACGGCTGAAGGGCGAGTCGGAGGAGAGCGGCACGACGAGCCTGACCTTGCTGGACACGCAGTATCGGATGCATCCGCAAATCATGTCGGTGTCGAACAAACTGTTCTACGATGGGCGCCTGAGAACAGGTGTTTCCCACGATGATCGCCTGCCGCCCGATGGCGGGCCCGTGTTAATGGTTCCGGTGGAGTCGCAGGTGACTGGGCGGGTGAACCCGGACGAGGCCGACGAAGTGGAGCGTCTCGTGAGACTCTATCGAGACAAGTACGGTGTGCCTTCAAGCGGCATTGGAGTTGTTTCTCCCTTCCGCGCCCAGGTTGTGCTCCTGCGAAAGCGGCTTCAGGATACCGGCGTCGCTGTCGATACCATCGAGCGATTCCAGGGCGGCGAACGAGACATAATGATTCTGTCGCTCGTCAGGTCGCGAAGCGGTGCATTCGTTTTTGATGACCGGCGCTTCAACGTCGCTATTACGCGGGCACGCCGCAAACTCGTGTTTGTTGCGCATCCTGAATTGTTTGCCAATTCCAGATATCAATGGATCTCCACGTTTATCGAAACTCCCAGGACCGTTGGCACGATCTGAAGCCTGCGGCGCGATCGAGCGGCGCGGTGCTTTCTTCCAATGCTGTCACCCTTGACGAGTTGGTTCGCCGGCTGACTCCGGAAATCGAAGAAGCGACGCTCGGTCAGCGGCTGGCTCTCGTTTCTTCCGTAGTCGGTGAAGCTGTTCCAGTTCGGTATGCGCTGGACGCGTTGGATGACCTCAAGGGCGCCGGTGTCACACCCAGTCAGCTGGGAGAGGCCGGTGCGATAGCGCTTGCTCAATATCTGGAACAGTATAGTCAGCTTCTCGAGCACTCCCGGCTTACCGACCCTCAGGACCGTCGATGGCTGGCGGCACGGGCTGTCGGAGACTCGCCGTGGCTTGCCCGCTTCGAAAGAGTCACGCTTCATGCCCTGTACGATCCGAGCCCTGCGGAGTCGGCGTTGTTGCACGCCGTGATGGAGCGATTGCCGGATGGTGGAACTGTCGAACTGTTTAATGCCACCGCGAATATCAAGCCGACGCGTTTTGCCGAGTGGACGTGGCAGGGGTTCGTCCTCGACGAGGCTTTAGCGGACAAGGCATTCCCGGAATTCGTCCGTTCGGCCGGTCCAGCTAGAGAGTTATTGGAGCGCCTGTTTATCTTTGACGCCGGCAGCTCCGAGAAGCTGCGAAAGCCCACGGATGCTCTGCGCATTTTCCAGTGTGCAGGCCGCTACAGCGAGGTCCAGACGATTGCGGCTGCAGTCGGAAGTTTGCTCGACGAAGGCGCGCAGGCCTCGGAGATCGCCGTCGTTATTCGCCACATCGATCTCTACGGCGAGATGATCGAAGATGTTTTTTCGCGCTATGGCATCGCCTGCATTTTTGAGACAGGAGTTCCACTGCTGCGAGTTCCTTTCATCAAGTACTGGCTGGCTGTGCTCGATCTCGTTTCAGGCGATCGTCCCAGGGAAGCTATGGCGCGCGTCCTCGCCAGTGCCTATCACGAGCCGAGAATTCCAGCACCCGCGGACCCTGAAAGCATGCTTGCCGTCATTGGTTACATGGACCGCCGGCATATGAAGGCCTCGGCGCTGGCGGTGCGTCACGGTTCTGTTCTCGCGGCGCACCTCGAGAGATTTGAGCTTTTCCTTGATGAACTCGAACGAACGACTGCGACGCCTCGCGAGTTTCTCGAAAGGCTTCCGGCGCCGCCATCCCTGACCGAACGCGATCTTGAGGCGTGGCGGACGCTGTGCGAAGAAATCGACGCCATCGATCGGCTGACAGGCCCCTTGTCGTTGGCGCAGTTCCGCCAGCTCCTGTCGGAGATTTGCGGCATGCGCACGATTGGGCGCGGCTCAAGGACAGCGATGCCTGGCACGGCGGCTGTGCGCGTGATTCCACCGAGCTCGCTAGGGTATCGCTCGTACCGCTGGGTATTCGCGGCTGGTTTCGCAGATGGTGAGATTCCCGCACCGACCCCGTCGAACCCTCTTCTGGCGGATGATCTTGTAGACGCGCTAAATCGACAGGTGCGACCACGTCGGCTGCAGAGTTCCCGAGACCGTAACCGCAAGGAGCCGCTTTTCCTTTTCCTAATGCTCGATTCAGCGACGCAGCAAGTCACGCTGACATGGCCGGGAAGTACTCTGGAGGGCGAGACGATCCTGTCCTCCATCTACATCGGGGAAATCGAGCGGCATTACGAGGAAAAGCTCGCCGCGCAGCCTCCCGCCACTCCTCCACGTGATCGTGGCGAATCGCTTCGAGCAATAGCGGCCGCATGGCGCGAGGACCGAATCGACGATTTCCAGGCGCTCGATCTTCTCGGTGAAGACATCATCCGTCGTGTGCGGTGGCAAAAGCGTGGGATGGAGCGGGGTGACCTGGGCATGGGAGTTCTTTCGACAGATGTCCTCTTCAGCCCAAGCGAACTGAACACACTGTCGGATTGTCCGTTCGTTTTTCTCGCGCGTCATCGATTGAAGATCCGGGCGAAGGACTTGCCGGACTTCGAAGTCTCTCCACTGGAGATCGGAAGTTTTGCTCACCAGATTCTCGCGGAGTTCTATGCGGTGCCGGTTGGAACGTCTGAGGAGCAGGCCGTTAACAGGATGCAGGAAGTCATCGAGCGGCAGCTGGCTCCCGTCGACATAAACGGCCAGGGACACCGAACCGTTATTGATCCGTCGTTATGGAGGATCCGGCGGCCGCAACTGGTTCGTGCTCTGCTGGAGTATGCGAAGTTTGCAGTTCGTGATGCGCGGGATGGGTATGAAACGTTGCCCGAGTATCTGGATCAGTACTTGCCGGCCGCCGCGCTGGGAGGCGCTCAGTTGTCGGGAAGGCCCGACCGGGTTGCCGTACGTCACACCGAAGGTCATCTGACAGGCATCCGCATCGATGATTTCAAATACTCCTCAGCTTCCAACGATACGACGCGCCAGCTTCGGCAGTCGTTTCAGATTCCCGTCTATGCCCATCTCGCGGCGCGCATGCTCAACGCGGATGCCGGCGTTCTCATCGAAGGGCGCTATCTTCTCTTGCGCTCGCCCAGTTCGCCGGTTGTGTCCCAACAGGTCGATTCGGTTTTTCTCGAAGAGGTTGCGCAACGCGTTGATGATCTTCTGGAAGTGATCCGTGCAGGAAGGCTGCATCCGGAGCCTGCGGACCGGGAAGGCTGTAAGAGTTGCGATTATCGTCGGTTGTGCCGGCTTTACGGAGACTAGAAGTTGGCGTTGATGCAAAACACCGTCGTTCGCGCCAGTGCCGGCACCGGCAAGACCCACAAACTTGTCACGACGTGGGTTGATCTCGTCGAGCGTGGCGCCGATCCGCTCCGGATTGTCGCCGTGACTTTCACCGAAAAAGCGGCCGCCGATATGCGCTCCCGGATTCGAGAGGCCATTGCCGAGCATATGAAAGCCCTGGCACCATCCGAGCACGGGAAGTGGACTCGCGTTTTGACCCTGCTGCCTGCCGCTCCGATCAATACCATACATGGATTTTGTGGAAGGCTTCTTCGGGATAACGGACTTCACGCCGGCCTCAATCCATCGTTTTCGATTCTCGATGAACAGAGAAGCCTGGATCTCGCTCGGGAAGCTGCGGTCGACACACTCCGAAACGAGATCCGGGACGGAAATGCGCAGGTCGCGGAACTCTTCGCGGCTTACGGTCTCGATGGGCTTGTGGACATGTTGGTCCGAACGGCCTACTGGATGAACAGCCTCGGCAAAGACGCCGGCTGGTTGTCGGATCGTGCGCAGGATCAGGTCCGTGCCGCCGAGTCCATTCGTGAGTCCGTGGGCGAATACCTTGCCAAGTTCGGGGGAGACTTTGAGCGGATCGGTCTGTTCGCAGATGAACAGGAGGCTTCAAAGAGTAAACATCCGTTCAACAAGAAGCGCGATGATCCGAATGCCGTTTTGCCACGCATTGGACAAATCGCCGGAGCCAACGTCGCGGTGCAGTTCGCGCAGTTGGTGCGACTCTTTGTTCAAAATTTCAGCAACCGAAAACGTACTGCAAACGCTTTGGACTTTGATGATCTGCTGCTGATGACGAGAGATCTCCTGCGGGACTTTGGTGATGTTCGGCATCAGTGCCAGAGGCACTTTGAAGCCGTACTGGTCGATGAGTTCCAGGACACGGATGAAGTCCAGACGGAGATTGTCGGTCTGCTGACCCGAAATCCCGCAGATGAAGCCCATTTCGCGCCAGGAAAACTGATGATCGTGGGGGATCCGAAGCAATCGATCTACAGATTCCGTAGAGCGCGCGTCACGGTTTTTATGCGGATGATGCAGGCCATCCTCGCGGATGGCGGGACGCTGGAATACCTCCGTCAGAATCGGCGATCGGCGCCTCCCCTGGTGGAGTTTTCCAACCGTCTTTCCGAGTCGATGATGGATGGTAAGGGTAGCGACAAGGTTGATCTTCCGCCCGACACGGATACTTCCTACCGGATCGCGTTCACACCTGAAGATGTTCTGGAACCCGTATCGCAGCGTTCCTTCCTCGGATTGACTTACATCGCTGCAGACGCCGAAGCCAGGGCGAGCACCGGAAGGCCGATGGAGGCGCGTGTCATTGCGCGGCTACTGAAGGGCTGGAGGTCGAACGGGACCATTGAGTCGTGGAGCCAGGTGGCCGTGCTCATGCGAAGCATGACGCATTCGTCCACGTACATTGATGAACTGGAGGCGCACGGTATCCCCGTTCATGTGATCGACGGCGCCTCTTTTTATCAAAAAAGCGAAGTTTCCGATTTGATCGCGGTGCTGGAGTTCGTTCTTCGGCCGGAGGATCCCCTTATCCGGGCGATCGTTCTGACATCTCCGCTGGCGGGATTGACCTATTCGGATCTTTTGGCTGGCAAAACGTCGACAGAGTTTGAGCAGGCGATTCAGCCCTGGGTCGAACGCAGAGATCGCGCGACGGCGGCGGAGATTCTTGAAGACGTCGTTCGGAAGACTGGATTTGACGTCGTCATGATGGCCCAAAAGAACGGCGATCAGCGCGTGGCGAATGTCGGAAAGCTCATCGAGATCACACGGAACCTCGGCCGTCAGGGCACGACCGCTCTTGATGATGTCGTTCGACACCTTCGGGCACGGGCCCGCGACTCACAGGTGCGAGAACCCGAAGCACAGACCAGCGGACAGGATGCTGATGTGGTCCGCGTCCAGACGGTGCATGGGTCGAAAGGATTGGAGTTCGATGTTGTAATCGTTCCCGACCTCGCAGCTCAACTGCCGCGTGGAGGTCGAAGCGACTTCTATCTCAGCGACAAATGGGGTTTGCTCACCGGCGCGGCGTATGGTCTGCATCGCAAAACTTTGCCACACTCGCTCATCCTGCAGGCAAAGGAAGAAGAGAAGGATCAGCAATTCGAGGAGGAGAAAAGGCTCTTCTACGTCGCGGTAACGCGAGCGCGAAAAATGCTGGTCCTCGGAGAGGGTTTCTCCGGCAAGCCAGGTGGGTTGTGGCGACGGTGGGCGAGTACGCTGCTTGAGAATGTGCGTCCGGATGCGCTCGAGCGCGCACGGCAGGGTAAGACGACGCGTGTTCGATTTCGTGGTCGCGGTCAGGACTTTTCAGCTGAAATACTTTCTGCTGCCGAATTTTCGCGCTCCGAGCAATTGCCTCTCAATATCGATATCGCCGCGGTAAATCGCGAAGTCGTCCACCTTAGCCTTAAGGAAAAACTGGCAGCATCTCAGAGCCGCGTCGTGCAACGCCCGGGACCGATCGAACTCACCCCGTCCGATCTGACCACCCTGCAGGGTTGCTTCCGTTACTTCCATTGGACCCGCATTCTTGGAGAGACCGAGCCGGGGGCAAACGGGCCCGACGGCCAGGCGGGGCTACGCCAGGGTTCCGCGGCGCACAGAATCCTCGAAACACTTTTGGAACCCTCGCCGGAGGTTTTGCTGGAACGAGGATTGGAAGACCTTCAGACGGTTTTCCAGTCGAAGGAGTGGAAGGCTCTATCGAAAGTGGACGTCGAACGCGAACTGCCGTTTATGATGCATATTCAGACGGCGGGGAAGGATTGTTTCATTCGCGGTCGAATGGATGCCGTGATTTTCAGCGATCCGCCCAGGATTCTGGATTACAAATACGCGCACTGGCGTGCCGGGGCCGAGGCCGAATACGAGATTCAAATGGCGACGTATTGTTTGGCGACAATGAAAAGTCTGAACGTCGATAGAGCGGTGGGCGAATTGTGGTACCTCAAATCACCCTTGAAGATTATTCGGCAGGAGTTCAGCCGCGCCGAAGCCGAAACGCGCATCATTAACCTTCTCGACAAGTACTTCAACTCGCTATCCGGCGGGCCCTGGCCCATGGCGGAACGATCGTATTGCGATGCGGTCGCCTGCGGTTTCCGAGCGCAGTGCTGGACATGATGTTCGGTCTGCAGTCTGCTGCACTCGTGTTTGGAATCTTCGTGTCGGCGATTCCTTTCAGTTTCCTTCTGTGGGTCTTGTACCGGCTTCCTGCGGCTCTCGTGTCGTCCCATCGAAGGTGGCCGATTATCTTGAACTGCCTGATGATGACCGCCGTTGCCGCGTCTACGGCCCTGTTCCTGCAGCGGGCGGCCGTTCGCCCTTACGATTTGAAAGGTCTCGCCCTGGAGTTCATCATCGCAACGGTAGTCTACGGCTTTGGTCTTGTTCTCCTTCTACGTCAGTTTTGCGGTGTCTATGAGGACTACATCATTACTGTCGGGATGGCAGGACTGGTGCTCTGGAAGACCAGCTACACCAATATCGTCAAAGCTGAAACACGGGATTCCGGTGGCGGGGAAAGGGAGATCGTCATCGAGACTGCTCGTGGCGGGCTCCTGAGGCTTACGCTGCCGGCAAACGGCGTGGACCGTTTCTATGCGCAGGTTCGGAAGAAACACGCGGGCGAGTGATATTCTCTAGCTCATGGAGCACCGAATTAAGCAGTACCGCCTGGAACAGGGCGCGCTCGAAGTGGAATTCATGGAAGAGATGTTCCCGGAATTCTCGGGCAAGAAGACGGCGGCCGAAATCATTCAGCGACTTCAGGATCGTGAACACCTCATCCTGATCTCCATGGGGCCTTCACTTGAAGACCCTTCACGGGACATCCCCGTGGCATTCAAGGTCGGGCACGAGCTGCGTCAACATGAGACCAATGTCCAGTTGGCCGACCTGGTGTTTCACCTCGGTGACACCATGAACTTTTCCGGAAGAAAGGTCTTCTATACATGGATTGGCGGAACTCGGAAGGAATGGCGAGGCCAGGGTCACTATCGCGCCTTGACCGAGCAACAGGAAGAATGGGCTCATCGTCAGGGCTATGATGAACTGCTTGTCAAAACGAAGAACAAGTTTTATACGATGCGCGCCATCCTCGATCACTTGCGATTCGATGTGATCAAGTTCGAACAACATCGTACGGAATCGAAGGAGTCCAAGGTCTACCTGAGCAAGCGATTGGGCGTGGAAACGTTACGCGACCACCTGACATCTCGATCCGTCGTCGAGGCGGCTTAGAAGAGAGGCTCTCATGAATCTGAATCAAATCGGGCAGATTGCTCTGCATGCCGACGACCTGGATCGCGCGGTTGCGTTCTACCGCGACACTCTCGGCATGCGCTTCCTTTTTCAAGCTTCTCCGCCGGGGCTGGCATTCTTCGATTGCGGCGGTATTCGGTTGATGCTCGATGCCGTGAAAGAGAAGGACTCCAACGAGCGCATCAGTTCGATGCTCTACTACAAAGTCACTGACCTCAATGGCATCTACGAGACCCTGCTATCGCGCGGAGTGAACTTTGATCACAAACCCCAGTTGATTGCGAAAATGCCGGACCATGAATTGTGGATGGCGTTCTTCCGGGATTCTGAGCGGAATCTCGTGGGCTTGATGTCTGAAGTGAGATAACCGCGGATTACGGCGGTTTTAATCTTCCAGCGGATTCCTTGCGAACGCGAACTCCTCAACGGGACGGCCGCCGATGAGGTGCTCCTGAATGATCCGCTCCACGACTTCCGGAGTCACGGAGTGATACCAAATGCCGTCCGGGTATACGACCGCGATTGGCCCTAGTTCGCAGACGCGCAGGCAATTGGCCTTTGTCCGCATGATGCAGTTCTCTCCGCTCGCGAGCCCAAGTTCGTTAAGTCGGCGCTTCAGATAATCCCAGGATTCCAGCGTCAGCTCACGCGGTGCGCACTTTGGCTTTGTCTGATCGGCGCAGAGAAAGATATGCCGGCGCGCCTGGGGAATCGAAAGTTCTGCGGCGACTTCCCGCAGTCTGTCATTAGGATCGGAAGAGTCTGCCACTATTGCAGGTCAATCCTTTCGGCTTTGGTTGGCGACAGCCTGAGTGGCCCTCGCAACGGCTTCGGGATCGCCGAGGTAGAAACTGCGGATGGGTTTCAATTCCTCTGTGAGCTCATACACGAGCGGGATACCCGTCGGTATATTCAGTTCGGCGATCTTCTCATCGGAGACGTTGTCCAGTTTTTTCACGAGCGCGCGAAGACTGTTGCCATGAGAGGCAATCAGAATACGTTCTCCGGCCAGCACCCTTGGCGCGATTGTGCTTTCCCAGTAGGGAAGAACGCGGGCAACCGTTTCCTTGAGAGATTCCGTTAACGGCAGTTTCGCTGGATCGATCGAGGCATAACGAGGGTCCCGATGCGGCGCGCGCTCGTCATCTTTTGCGAGTGGCTCCGGGGGAATTGCGTAGCTACGGCGCCAGATGTGGACTTGCTTCTCTCCGTGACGTTCCACAGTTTCCTTTTTATTCAAACCCTGGAGCGCGCCGTAGTGGCGTTCGTTCAGGAGCCATGTCTTCTCGACTGGAATCCACATCCGATCCATCTCTTCCAAAACGAGCCAGAGAGTCTTGATCGCTCGCTTCAGGACCGAAGTGAACGCGAAATCGAAAGTGTATCCTTCGTCATGGAGCAACCGGCCCGCCGCCTTTGCTTCTTCCACGCCGAGACTCGACAGGGGAACATCTGTCCACCCTGTGAAACGGTTTTCCTGGTTCCATGTGCTTTGGCCATGGCGCAGTAAGACCAGAGTCTTCATATGGGCTGAGGTTACCACGTAATCGGATAGAATAATTCGCTCGCGGAGGAATAATGCCTTTCACTATTAGTAAGATCGACTACGTCATGATCACCGTTTCCAACATGGCCCGTTCTGTTGCCTTTTATAAAGACAAGCTCGGTCTTCCGATGAAGTTCGGCACGCCGGAGTGGACGGAGTTTCAGACCGGAACGACAGTGCTCGCGCTTCACGGTGGAGGACAGGCATCGGAAACGCCGAGGGATCCGAATGCGCACTACGCCGGTTCCTGTTCGATAGGCTTCAACGTCGATAACCTGGATCTGGCTTACGAGCAGCTTCAGGCCAAAGGTGTGACTTTCGTGACGCCGCCGACGGCGCGCGAAGGCGAGGGAATCAAGCTTGCGATTGCTGTCGATCCGGATGGCTTACCGATATCGTTTGGCCAGGCCGCCAAAAAGTAAGCCGTAGCTTCTTAGTCCTGACCGCGTCCTCTGCCGCCTCGTGCAGTGGGTGGTCCGTTGACTTCCTGGTTCTTCAGTTCATTATTGAAAGCGGTCTCCTGGATGGTGACTTCGTCCAGAAAGCCCTTCGCGTCAATGTAGGGATTTGGGCCGCCTGACGCCAGCTTCGCGTACTTCTCAGCCATGTTGTACATCGCGGGATGCGAACCGAGCGGAACATCCACGTGCTGTGCGCGCAGCGTTTTGAAACTCTGACGGTACTGCGCAACTCTGGCGGGATCTCCCACAAGGTTTGTGCCGTTATTGACGCCGACGCTTCCGATGATGAGGACGTCGTACGATCGCCCGCCTTCCTGCACTTTGAATGTCCATGTAGTGCACCCATTGGTATGGCCCGGCGTCCACCGCGCTGTTAGCGTCATGTCTCCGAGTTTGACCTGTTCCCCGTCGTGAAGGACGCGATCGATGGGATGGTCTTTTCCACCGGGCCGCATGGCTTTCAATGCGTCAACATCTTCGGCCATCGCCATAACCTGGGCGCCCGTCTGCTGTTTTAGGAGAGCGTCTCCTTCCATGTGATCGCCGTGCGCGTGGCTTCCGAGGATGATCTTCACGTCCTCCACTTTGAACCCGAGTTTGCTGATGGAGTCGCGGATGACGCCATTGTTGCGCTCGTAATCCGTATTGATGACGATGTGCCCTTGAGGCGTCGTGACGAGGAAAACCGCCAGGCTCTCTGTCCCGACGTAATAGACGTTGCCGATGATCTTGTGCGGCGGGAATTGTTTGTCCTGTTGTTCTCTCGTTCCGACGTTGCGCGTGAACAATTCGGAAATGGTCCAGACTCGGGGAGCCTGCATCGCTGCTGCGATAGTTGTGAAGAGCAGTAGGGCGACGCCTACTGAGGAAATCTTTTTTCTCATGGTTATGGTTTGTACGGGCGCGATGCCGCTGTAACGATAGTGTTCAGCGCCGGGATGTCTTTCAACTCCGGAGCATTGCTCTTGAACGTCCGGATATAAGCGTAGATGTCTTTTGCGTCTTTATCACTCAAGGCATTCACAGGGAAGTTCGGCATGCCGGTGGATGCTGCGCGTGGCGCTTGATCCGCTCGCGCTCGAAGGAAGGCGAGAAAGCCCGCTTCCGTTGCCAGATTGCCCCATCGGCCGACGAAGGCTCTTCCGGTTTCGCCGTTGAAGCCGTGACATCCGTAGCAGCCGTGGTTGTAGTACAGCGGCTTGCCGAGCGCAGCATTCCCGGTCACCGGGCTTGTTGGAGGAGGTACGTTCGCCGCGGGAGCGCCACCACCTCTTGCGCCACCTCCGCCACGACCGCCTCTGCCGCCACCGGCGCCCTGCGCTTCAGGAGCCTGGCCGGCTGCCGGCTGCTGGCCCGCTGCCGGCTGCTGGCCGTACAGGGCAATGGCGGGCAGCAGGAGCGCTGCGATTACGATCAGTGCTGTCGCTATCCGTTTCATAAACTTTGCTCCTAACGCGGTTGTGTCAGCACGTCGATCATGTACGGCTTGCCTTGTTTAACGCTCTCGACGCCGCGCTTCAGCGCTGCAGAAAGCAGTTTGGGATCTGATATGGGTCTGGCTTCGCCCGCCATTCCATAGGCTGCAGCCATCTTTGTGTAGTCAATTGCGGGATCGCGCAGAACGCTGCCGATATGACCTCGACTGGTTCCCCTTCCGCGAACGCCGGTCATGTACTGAACGAACATCAATTCCTGATGCCACGCTTGGTTGTTGTGCATGATGGTCAGCATCGGCAACTTGTGGTGAGCGGCGGTCCAAAGAACCCCGGGTGCATAGTTGAGATCACCGTCGGTCTGAACGTTGATTACGATACGTCCGCGATTCTTTGCGGCAAGTGCAGCGCCGACCGAGGCGGGAGCCCCATAACCCATGCCTCCGGCATCCTGTCCGCCGAGGTAGCTGTAGGGCTTATTGTGATCCCATAGACGGGTGTGGTGGCCGCCGGAAAAGTTGCTTGGTGATGAGAGGCACCAGTCTTCGTTCATGATCAATGGCCATAGTTCGGCGTAAATCCGAGCCGTGCTGACCGGACTGCCATCCCAGCCAGCGCGGGAGGTTTCGACGGCCTGACGAATTGCTTCCATACGCGCAGTCTGATTTGCGGCGGCATGCTTCGCGGTACGTTCGGTCGCGAGCCTGCGTTTGTCTGCAGTCATCAATCGCTTCACTTCTTCGATGATGGCCGGAAGGCTGGCTTCGGCATCCGCCGTAATGGCAGCGTTCCCACCGCCGCCCCCTCCTCCGCGCCCGCCACGCCCGCCGCCTGCGCCTTGGATTCCACTGAATCCCACCTTCATCACGTCACGCTGTTCGGTGATGGTCGCGAGTGCCGGGCCAGTAATGGAGGCCTGTGCGCCTGCGGTTTCGACTCCAAGGGTGTAGTCGTAATTCGTATCTGCTCCCGGTCCCTGCAGAGGATGACGTTGTGGAAAGCTCATCGGACCGTTTGTTGCGGTGGTACTGGTTGACGCTCCAAGAAGTTCCGCCAGTTCGACGACGAGTTTCACTCCCTGTGGCGTACGCAGGCGCCCCACCGCGATCCGCGGATTTTGAGCATTCACCAGGCCCTGAGCGATTTCACGGATACGCGTTGCATCGACAACAGGGAATTGAGGCGGCTTGTAAGCGGGAACCGCCATGTTACCGGCTTCTTCCTTCTGCAGTTCGGCATCGAGGACAACGAGGACAGGTCCCATCGGTGGAGTGATCGCCTGTCGATAGGCTTCCTGAAGTGTAGTCAGCGATTCTGCGAGCGTCTTCGGTTGAGCATCCCACTTCGTGAAACTGCGCACCATCGCGGCGATGTCTGCGGCACCGTGTTGTGCGACGAGAGGTGGATTGTCGCGGCCCGCAATCATGAGGATCGGCACACGTCCGTGGTAAGCCTGGTAGATCGACATGGCCGCGTGTTGCACGCCGATCGTGCCGTGCAGGACCGCGACCATCGGCTTTCCTTCTGCCTTCGCATAACCATGACCGAAAGTCACGGACGACTCTTCGTGGAGTGCTGTAATCCATTCCGGCATCGTATTTCCACCGGCATAATTGACGACCGACTCCTGCAAGCCTTCAAAGGTCGAACCGGGGTTTGCCGCGGCGAACTCGACTCCCATATCTTTCAGGACCTGCACCATGAGGTCGGATCCCGGGCGGTTGACGGCCCGCACAGTTGCCGGAGGACGCACGTTTCCGGTGTCGCGCGCCAGTTGTTCCGCGGTGGGCGCCGGCGCGCCTGTGGCTTGTCCTCGGGCGCCCGGAGCCGGTGCCACGCTTGTACCCTGGGCCGCTTCGGTCGTGGGAAGTTTTGCGACGAGTGCCGTCGCGCCAGCCGCCGCTCCTGCCGCAGCACCCTTCAGAAATCCGCGTCGATTTACGGAAGTTTTCCTGATCTTCGCCATGGTGTCGGTCCTCCCCCGCGTCGTCTTCAAGTCGCCCTTAAATTTAAGGAAAATAACGTCCGCAGTATTTTTTAATTGAGTAATGAGGTCAAGGTATTTCACCGCGAATTTGTGGACAGCGGAGAAAAATAAATAGGGACGTACCCCAATTTCCAGAACGGAAATTGGGGTACGTCCCTATTTATTTTTCTAGACCCAAATTTCTGTCCAGTCAGGATGGTGACGGGTCCGATTCTGTGGATTCGCTCATGTCGGTGGAGTACCAACGCACCCCTCGCGTCATAAACATGATCGCGGCCAGAAGCACGAAGACGCCGATAGATCCAACCAGGAGCGCGGCGTCCTCGTTCGTCAGAACAACGTAGAGGTACGAGTAAAGCAATGTCACTCCACCTGCGACCACACCACTTCGTCCGTATTGTCTGAAGATCGTCCGGCAATAGAAGGCAACCATGGCAATTACGGCTATCGATGCGATTCCATAAGCGGTGGAAAAGCCAATGTGTTCAGAGAGCGACAGTTCGAGTAGATAAAACATGCAGAGACCTGCCCCGAGCAGGAGGCTCTGAACGGGATGCACTGGCATTCGCGCCAGCACTTCGACCAGCCACACCGAAGCGAAAGTAAGAAGGATGAATAGTCCGGCGTACTTCACGCTGCGATCCGCAAGACGGTAAGGATCCACGGGATCGCTCAGCGTCACCCCGAATTGAGAGTCTTCGACAATCTTCGGGACGGCGTTGCCATCCTGGGAATCCCGTGTGCCCCTCGGAAGTGTGCCTGACGTCCACAACTGAGGATAGTTACGACCCAAATAGGAAACCTGCCAGTTTGCTTCAAATCCGTTACTCGTGATCGTTCGCGTGGCAGGTAACCAGTTGCCCTGAAAGTTCGGATGCGGAAAGTTAGAGGAAAGCTGCAGGGAAGTTTCTTCGGCGAACGGCACGACAAAAAACGACTCACTGCCATGAAGTGTCAGCGGAAATGAAAACGAGACGCTTGTGTCGCCAGGTTGAATCCGGATCGGCGCGTGCACGCCTTGCGCCGCTTCGCTGAGGCCGCCCGTCCCCGGAAGGAAATCGGAGTCGACGCCATTCCAGGACAGCGTCGATGCGCCCGCGAGAGCACGAACATCCGAGATCCCCATGCTGAAGTGCGCATGACTCCAGTCCACATCCCTGGCTTCGATACCGAGTTGTTCCGGCTTTGGATTCTCGAATTCACCCTCGACCCTCAGTGTCAAAACGTAAACAGGCACATGAAAGATGCCACGGTCCCGAACTTCGACGTTGAGTGTTCCCGCTGTCTTCAACCGCTTCGGGAGGAACACAGCGTGCCGAACGCTCTCCCGCGTCACGTTCCCTGCGTCCGTGCGCTGAGTTTCGCGCACCGTGTACGGAAGAACCAGTGCCGGACCGACCAGCTTCTGGCTTCCACCCCACTTCGATGTGACTTCTGCTGAAGCTTCGTGGTGCCGTTGCTGACGCTCCGCAACGAGCCCTCGAATCATCGAAACAGGTATCAAGAGAATCAGCGCAATCATTCCCAGAACACACAGCCGGACGATGTGGGAACTCCGGATCTGGCGCAGTAGCCGTTGAACAGTGGAGTAAGTTGGGTCAGGTCTCATAAAATCTACTCTACAATGCAAAGTACATTACGCGCAATAGCCCGGTCGACCACTAACCACTAGCCACTTCTCATGTCGCGGGAAGAGAGTTGGCGGTCACTTTTTCAGAGGGGCTAAGCCGCCGCAAACAACAGATTCCTAAGGGCATAAAACAGCATTCGGAGAATCGGTGTCCCGTCCCTATTCTGTAGCGCTGATGAGTCTGTCTGCAGAGTGGGCCCAGTTTTTCGAATTGTCGCGAGATCTCCTTTGTGTGCTCGACTTTGACGGACATCTTCGAGAGCACAGCCGGTCCTGGGAAGCTCTCACCGGGCGCTCACAAAGCGAGCTTCGGAACGCCTCCTTCACCGACTTCCTTCATCCCGATGATCGGAAGAAAGCGGTCGGCGAACTCGTCTCCCTAAAACAATCCGCAACTCCCGCGAAGGTTGTCGGCAGGTTCCGGTGTGCCGGGGGAATGTATAAATGGTTGCGCTGGACTTTCTCGGCGGACCTCGAGCGCGGACGCATTTGCGGCATTGCCAGCAACATGAACGACTCGAGCGCGCTGGAAAACGAAGATCTGCGACGAACCAACCAGACGCTGAATTCCATCATTACCGCTTCGCCTCACGCCATCATTGCGGTCGATGCGGAGCGCCGCGTTCGGATCTGGAATCCCGCTGCTGAAAAAATGTTCGGGTGGAGTTCCGAAGAGACGGTTGGAGGCCGTGTTCCGTTTGTTACAGACGCCAGCCGCGAAGCTTCCGATACCTTCAATCAACGTGCGTTGAAGGGGGAGGCTTTTACGAATTTCGAAATCCAGCGTAGCAAAAGGGACGGAACGCCTATCGATCTCCTGGTCTCCGCAGCGCCCACCTACGACGAGAGAGGACAGATTGACGGTTTCCTTACCGTTGCCACCGACGTTACCGAGCAGAAGAGTCTCGAGCGACAGTTCCTGAGAACGCAACGCATGGAAAGCGTGGGCAGCCTGGTTGGGGGGATCGCGCACGATCTCAACAACGTGCTTGCGCCTATTCGTATGGCGCTGGATCTGTTCCGTACAAAGATGCCGGATCCTGCTACACAGCGAACACTCGACGCGCTTGACGGTTGCGTGAATCGCGGAGCCGATCTGATTCGACACGTCCTGACATTTGCGCGGGGCGTGCAAGGAGAACGAGCGCCGGTGCAGTTGCGGCATCTGATCAAGGAAACCGAAGAAGTGATTTCTCAGACGATGCCAAAGTCCGTCGTTACACAGACCCACGTGCCGCGTGACCTTTGGCCGGTGACCGCCGACGCGACTCAGTTGCACCAGGTCTTGATGAATCTGTGTGTGAATGCAAGAGACGCCATGCCCGAGGGAGGCACGCTGCGAATCAACGGAAGCAATGTGCACATTGACAGCTCCGGAATCCCACAGAATCCCGATGCTGCCGAGGGCCCCTACGTTCTGCTGGAAGTGGCGGACTCCGGTTCCGGCATTCCTGCCGATGTTCAGAAGAAAGTCTTTGAGCCTTTCTACACGACCAAGGCGGTTGGACGAGGAACGGGACTGGGCTTGTCGACTGTGGCTGCGATTGTCCGAAGTCATGGTGGATTCATCAATCTGTACAGCGAAGTCGGGCGCGGGGCCTCGTTCAAGATTTATCTGCCGGCCATTCAAGAGCACGTCGACGTTGCCGAAGCGGGTACGGTTGCCGCTCTTCCCGAAGGCAACGGTGAACTCATTATGCTGGTTGATGATGAAGCGGCCGTGCGCGACATCGCCCGGCTGACTCTCGAGACCCATGGTTATCAAGTAGTGGTGGCACGGGATGGCGCTGAAGGTGTGGCGACATATGCGATGCACCGCAATGATGTCCGCCTGGTCATCTCCGATATGGATATGCCCGTGATGAACGGTGCGTCGATGATCCGTTCGCTGGAACGCATTAATCCCGAGGTTCGTGTTATCTCCGCCAGTGGGTTATTGAACTTGTCGGAGCTCATGCCGGAACCGGATTCCGGTGCGACTCGGGTCCAGCTTCGGAAACCGTACACCGCCAGGGAACTGCTTTGCACGGTTCGCGACGTCCTCAGTTCCTAGCGAGCTAGCGCCCAATCTACGACCCGGCCGCCTGCGTCAGCCACGTCATCATTTGCTTGTGGTCCACCAGTCCCGGTTGCTGATGCAGCACCTTTCCCTTATTCATCACGACGAAATTGGGAATGCTCATCACGTTGAATCTCTGCGCAAGGGCCGGCCATCGCTCCGTGTCCACTTTCAAAACGATCGCGCGGCCCGCGGTCTGCGCCGCCGCGCGTTGGACTTCTGGTGCCGCCATGCGGCAAGGACCACACCACGCAGCCCAGAAGTCAATCAGCACGGGGACCCGCGAACCGATCGTGATTTCATCAAACGTCTGTGGATCGGCCTCAATCGGTTCAGCAACGGCAGGCAGCGTCGTCTTGCAGGCTCCGCAGCGCCCTTGATCGGCGAGATGTTCCGCCGGAATTCTGTTTTTCTGTCCACAGGAAACGCAGGTTCGAATCATGGAACACTCCTTAAAGCTTTCGGAGTTGTACAGACGAGACCGAGTGATCTTCGACTTTCTCCAGAATCAAATGCGCGCGCTCGCGTGTCGGAAGAATATTTTGACGAAGGTTCACCGCGTTGATGGATTCCCAGATCTGCGAGGCCGTTTGCTTCGCTTCGGAAACAGTCAAGTTGGCATAGCGATGAAAGTACGAAGACGGACTTTGGAAAACGGTTTTTTGGAAAGTCAGGAAGCGGTCCACGTACCACTGCCGGATGTGCTCTTCCTGCGCATCGATGAAGATTGAAAAATCAAAAAAGTCCGATACGAAGGTTCGTGGCGCAAGTCCGGGACGGCCGTCTGTGGTTTGCAGAACGTTGAGTCCCTCGACGATGACGATGTCCGGCTGACGGATGACTGTCTTTCGATCGGGAACGATGTCGTACGCCTCGTGAGAGTAATAGGGAACTTCCAGAACAGGCTGTCCTGACTTGAGATCGCGAAGGAATTGGAGCAGCGCGCGCAAATCATAGCTTTCCGGAAATCCCTTCCGGTTCATGATTCCGCGCGATTCGAGCACGCTGTTGGAATACAGAAACCCATCGGTCGTGACGAGGTCGACCTTGGGATGATTCGGCCATCGGGACAGCAAAGCCTGAATCACACGCGCGGCCGTGCTCTTCCCGACAGCAACGCTGCCTGCAATCGCGATGACGTACGAAACGGGAGCCGGCAACTTTCCGAGAAAGGTGTCCGTTGTCTCCCTCAGTCGCTGCGTCGCAGCGACGTAGAGATTCAGCAACCGCGAGAGCGGGAGATAGACCAGCGTCACTTCTTCGAGGGAGATGCGCTCATTGATGCCCTGAAGTTCGGTGAGATCCTTTTCGGTGAGCGTCAGCGGAGTCATGGCCCGAAGGCGTCCCCACTCTTCTTTGCTGAACTGAAGGTAGCGCAACGCGCGAACCCTAGTTGCGCCTCAGACCCGGCGGAAGAATCGTGGACTCACTCGTGATAGCGGAGTCGATTTGTGTTTGCGTGACGTTCGTAGCCGCGCTCAGGTTCGCGCCCTGCAAATCTGCGCCCTGAAGATTGGCGTCCTTCAAGTCCGCCATCCAGAAATCCGCATTTCGCAGATTGGCGCGGCGCAGATTGGCTCGCATCAAGTCGGCGACACTCAGATTGGCGCCCTCAAGGTCGGCGTCCTGAAGATTGGCGTCGTGAAGGTCGCATTCCTGCAGCACAGCTTTGCTGACGCTGAGTCGGGTTCCTTCCTTGCCTTCGGTGTTGATCCACTTGTCGTGCATCGCAAGCACTTCTTTTAAAATGACTTTCAGTTCCACGCTGAGAGTATAGACCACCGGTCTATTGACGCGTCGACGATTTGGCATAGATTATTGAGGACTAAGAGAGGCGATGATGAGCGTTCGAGTGCGCGACGTTAACGAAAGTGAATTCGAGGATATCGTCCTTCAGTCCGAGCATCCCGTGCTCGTCGACTTTTGGGCGCCGTGGTGCGGTCCCTGCCGTGCGATGGCTCCGGTCCTTCAGGATGTTGCCGAACAGTTTGGTTCCAACGCCGTAATTCTGAAGTTCAATGTGGACCAGGATCCTAATGTTGCTGTCCGCTATCAGGTGCGCGGAATCCCCACACTGATCCTGTTCAAAGACGGCAAAGAGTCCGGCCGACTGGTTGGCTCCCACGAAAAAGCTCAAATTTCGGAACTTATTAATACGGCGCTGGAGATTCCCAGGACCTGACTTGTCCGTAAACCTAAGTAAAACCTTGGAATGGAGTCTTTACGCTTCATCCATGCGGCCGACCTGCATCTCGATAGCCCGTTTCGCGGACTAGCCAACACTGCGCCCAAGCTCCGCGACTCGCTGCAAACTGCGACACTTGGCGCCTTTGAACGCATCGTAGACCACACGATTCAGTCCAAGGCGGATTTCCTCGTCCTTGCCGGCGACCTCTATGACTCGAAAGATCGCAGCCTTAGGGCCTTGGTCGCCTTCCGGCGGCAGATGGAAAAGCTGGCGGAACGGGATATCTCCGTCTACATCGTCCATGGCAACCACGACCCACTGAACGGTTGGGGGAGTGAGTTTCAGCTCCCACCAAATGTCACGACATTCACGGGTAAGCCAAAGACAGAGTCCGTCATACGGCGCGGCAAGGAGATAGCGCGCGTTACCGGTGTCAGCTACGCGCGAGAGCGGGTGACGGAAAACCTGGCGGCGACGATGAAGCCGGAATCGGACTCGCCCTACTCGGTTGGGCTGTTGCACGCCAACGTGGCTGGCCAGACGGGGCACGCCGATTATTCGCCGGTGACCCTGGACGAGCTTCTCGCGTCCGGATTCGATTACTGGGCCCTGGGTCACGTGCACTCGCGCTCCGTGCTTGCGACAGACCCTGTCACCGTGGCGTATCCCGGCAATCCGCAGGGGCGAAATCCAAGGGAAGCCGGTCCGCGCGGATGTCTGCAGGTGGATATCGACCGCAACGGTGAGGCGCACCTGGAGTTTGTGGATACCAGTATTGCCCGGTGGGTTCACCTCGAAGTTCCAATACAAACGCACACTCGCATGGACTCCCTTCTGGAGGCATTGTTGTCGGAAGGCCGTCTTGCGGCCGCTGCCTTCGAAGGGCCTACGGTGGCCCGATACACACTGCGTGGAACCGGCTCACTGCATGCAGACCTCCAACGCGAAGGCATGACCGAAGAGCTTTCCGAACAACTCCGATCGGTCCTCCCCGTGGAATCCGTTCACATTGCGACAGGACCGACGCTGGACTTCGCCGGACTCCGTCAAACTGAAACGCTGGTCGCGGATTTTCTGAAGCTGGCAGATCGGGCGCTCGACGATCCGGAATTGCGGAAGAAACTTGCAGATACTCTTGAGCCCCTGTTCCGACGGCGAGAGATGGCCTTACCGGACGACGCCAAGCTGCGGGAATGGATCGAACGCGCCACGGCGATGGGTGTAGACCTTTTGATGGAATCCTAGATGAAGATTGACAGCCTGCACATCGATGGATTCGGCGTCTGGAACGACAAATCCTGGGGGCCCCTCGCTCCCGGGCTCAATGTTTTCTATGGACCCAATGAAGCCGGTAAAAGCACGGTCATGGCCTTCATTCGTTCCATTCTCTTTGGCCTGGATCGCCGCGGTCAGGCTCGTCGTTATGAGCCATTGAGCGGAGGAACTCACGGAGGCTGGCTGGACGTCACAGTGAAGGGCCGTCCCATTCGCATCGAACGCAAGGCCGGCCGCCACGTCAGGGGCGCGGTTACCGTCTACGATGGGGATACCACCGGCAGCGATGTCGAGCTGGAGAATTTGCTTGCCGGCACGACTCGCACGCTCTACCACAACGTCTTTGCTTTTGGACTCGATGAGCTCCAGCAATTCCAGACGCTTCAGGACACGGAAATCTCTCCTCACATCTCCGGCGCTGCGCTGGGTATCGGCGCTGCTCGGTGGACCGCCGTACAGAAAGATATTGAGGGACGGCAACGCGCGTTGTTTATTCCGCACGGTCAAAGTGGCGTCATCAATGTCGCGCTCAAGGAACTGGAGGGAGTGCGCGAAGATCTCGATCGGACGGAACATCAACCCGAAGAGTACTGGGCGGCACAGGAAGCTCGGACCCGCCTTGCCGCCGAACTCACAGCACTTGAGGACATCGTTGCGGATCTCAAGGAACGAAGGACGCATTACGAAAAGAGGCTGAAAACACGTCCCCTGTTCGAACGGAAGCGCGCCATTGAGAAGACGCTGCAATCGTTGCCTGCCGTGGACAGTTTTCCCGAAGGGGGTGTCGAGCGCGTGGAGTTGCTCAAGAAACAACTCCGTGGCCTGCACAACGAGCGCGAGATGCAACGCCGGGAAGCGGAGCAGCAAAGACTGGAACGTCGCGATCTCCAGTTGCTGGTGGATCCGGAACAGACCGCGCGCCGCGTCCAGATTATCGAATCGCTGCGAAAGCTCGTCCCCCGCATGGATGCCGCCCGCCGCCTTTACCAATCGTCACTCGAGCGGCAACAGGCTGTCTCTCAGGAACGAGCGGCCATTGAAGCCGGGCGGGAAAACCTCAGGCCTCCATCTGCCGGTGCCTTTTATGCGTTTCTCGCATTACTGGGCGCGGGTGGTTTTGGTTTCATCGCGAATGGCTATCCCTACATTGCGGCAGGTATCTTCGCGGCGACTCTCTTTCCCATGCTGTGGTATCGCAGCCGCCTGCGAAACTTCGCAGGGATGTCGCGGCAACTCGCTGCATGTTCACAGCGCCTTGCGTCGGCCACAGCGGAAATGCGGGCTGTTGAAGAGGAGGCGCGGGGCATAGAGGTCGAACTGCGAAAGCTGACGGGAAAAACCGACATCGCTCAGGAAGACATCGATGCTCGAGCAGGCGAACTCGAGGAACGCGCGCGCATGACCGAAGACTTGCGCCGTATCGACGATCAATTGGAAAGGTTGCGCACGAATATCGATCGGCTTGGCGTCCAGATGTCGGAGGTGCAGGATTCCATCGACGTCCTCTTTCTGGAGGCGGCCGCTGCCGACGAAAAACAGTTTCTGGAACGCGCTGGAATCTTCAAGCAACGCCAGCAATTGATTGCGGAGATGGAGCGATTGCCGATCGAAATACCCGAACCCGGACTTCTGTTTGATCTGCGGGTAAACGAGGAGGAGGCGTACGCGGCGATCTGCAAGGAATTGGAAGAGGCCGACCGCCGACTGATTGAATGCCGCCATGAATCTGGCCGTATCGCTGAACGCATCAATTCGATGGAGCGGAGCGAAGAACGTTCACGCGCGCTGGCGCGACAGGAGGTTGTCCTGGCCAGGATCGACCAGTCTGCCGAGATGTGGGCCGTCGTCACGCTGTGTCGTACGCTGCTGGACGAAACCAGCAAGGTTTATGAGAACGACCGCCAGCCTGAAGTGTTGCGTCACGCCTCGAAATTTTTCGAGACCATGAGCCAGGGTCGATACTCCCGCGTGATAGCGCCTCTTGACGGCACAGAGATTCAAGTCGAACGGCGGGACGGCGTGCGGCTGCTCCCGCAATTGCTGAGCCGCGGCACTGCCGAGCAACTGTATCTGGCGATGCGATTCGCGCTGCTTCGTGACTATGCGGCGCATACCGACCCGCTGCCCGTCATCTTCGACGATGTGTTTGTGAACTTCGACCCGCAAAGAACCCGCATGACCTTTGAGGCGGTTTCCGGCCTTTCGGAGACGCATCAGGTGCTGCTGTTTACCTGCCATCCCCATGTTGTCGCCCTCGCCCAGGAAGTCGTTCCCGAAGCGAACGTCATCGACCTGTAGATCGGTTTAACCGCGGATTACGCGGATGGAACGGATTACACGGATTTGGTTCTAATTGCTCTTCTTGAAATGGTCTCTGAATTTATCGGTGTTGCGGATGGTCTCGACATCGACGGCGGTGATTTCGCCGGAGGCGTCGCGTTGAAAGAAACGCGGCACTCGCGGGTCGGACTCCAGCACCCGAAGCAGGACTTCGGTGGTGCCGGGCACCTTGAAGTTGAAGTGCGCCGTGATCTCCATGATGGTGGGGATCTTTCCCGAGTCGGTGTATTGCATCGCCACGAATGCCGGCATCTGGAAAACGGCATCGTACAGACGTTTCACAGCCGCCTGTTCTTCCGGCTCGGGGAACACATTGTTGTACAGGTCTGTCACGAGCACAGGCTTTCCGGGGGTGACGTTTTTGTTCAGGTAGGCGACGACGCGCTCCTCCGGATCGCCGACGGGTTTTTCGTCTTTTGCACAACCCAGCAGGGTGATCAGAGCGAGTAAAAGCAGTAGCGTTTTGCGCATCTCGGGAGTCTACCAGAATCTAAGGTTTCGGCAGGTTGACTCTTAGATCGACGGTCTTCATTTCCAGTTCGTGAACCTTTACCGGCTTTGCTTGCGAGATCTGCTGAGAGAGAAGCTCGGGGTCGTAATAACCGTTTCGTTCGAGACCGTCCCACAAGAGCACTCTGTAGTCACCGGGAGCGACAGCTTTGAAAACGAATCGGCCGGTTTGATCGGTTCTGGATTGCCTGTAGAGATCCTTTCGTTCTCGATCGTCCGGAATGAGCACGACAATCGATCCTTCGACAGGTGCCTGGCTTATTGCATCAAAGGCGGTTCCTTCAACCTGACCGCCTTTTGTGCTGACCACCAGGTTCAACACGTCCATACTGTCGGTCGTGATTTGTATGGGTTGACTCAGGGCATCCGTCCTGCCGTAACGGATCTGTTTGACGTAGAGCCCGCTTTGAGGGGGCGATATTCACCGAGACTCGATACTCACCGGGCAGTACTTCCTGAAGTCGTGCAACCCCCTGGGCATTGAAGCGGCTGCTTCCGCGAGTGAACCCGCCCGCATTTCCTGCCGACTCCAGCTGTACACCTAATGGCTCTAGCCCCGGAACGGGGTCTCCCCCCGTATCGACAGTCATCTGAACTGGAACTGTTGTACCCCGGCCGAGGGTCAGTACGACGCCGTTCAGGTCCGAGGCGGGCATATCGATCGAGGTCTGAGCTGCAGGACCGCCTCCATCCATGAAGACGGTTTCAAAGAGATTGGCTCCGGCCC